>Ga0256405_10000109_pt1 | contig 257435 bp, 172 predicted proteins | sample RumenRJG_02DNA_FD_189096 | JGI IMG/M metagenome (GOLD analysis project Ga0256405, IMG submission 189096) | Bovine rumen microbial communities from Lethbridge, Alberta, Canada - RJG_02 | ecosystem: Host-associated > Mammals > Digestive system > Stomach > Rumen | place: Canada: Alberta...
ACCATTCAAGTCCCAAGTTTCCCTCTCCAGCAGGCCGGTTCCTCCTTTTTACAACAAAGGTAAGGAATTCTGCCTTACTAATCAAAGATTATCCCATCTTTTTCTTAGACGCTGCAAACTTAGAGTTATAAGTCCGTTGTAAGTCCGCTATAACTCCTATTATAACATCCTTAAATTATTGGTATCCGTGAAAATATGATGTTTCCATTTTTAGCGGATACCAATAATTATTTTCTTGCCCTCGATTATGTTGATACCTTTTTGCGGATATGCGAGTCTTTGACCGTGAAGATTATATACTGACGGATTATGAGAGCGCATTGAGGATATATTATGTGCAACGGAAGTGGTTTCTGCGAGAGAAGCATAAAAATAGATGCCCTTAACCTCTGTTCCGTCCGCATCACGACTAATTACATGCGAAACCTTATAGTCTTCTTCAAGTCCCGCAATAAGAGAGCCTGAGAGAGATTTATCGTAATGGATTTCATCTTCACTTATTAATGCTCCCTTTTCTTGTTTCCTTATAATCTTACCATAATCGGTAAAAGTAACAAGGGTATAGTCTGTAAAACTGATAGTTTCATCATTCACTTCATAATGAGCAGAAATATTTTTATCATCAAATGAATATGATAGTTCGTTACCATCTGCCATTATATTCATCCAAGAACCATCAGATATCAACTTTTCATACACAGAATAGTCCCCTGCCACTTTTCCATCTACAATCAGATTAGGTACATAGTAATATTTTGCATATGGCTCTGTCGCATCAGAAGAATATAGAAGCGAATAATATGCACTATCTATCGGCAACTGGTCATAACAAAACACTTCCCGACTGATAACTTCATCACTATCCGAAAGGTATTTATCTATCTCCTTCACCCTACCCTTCTCATCACGAATATATTTATAGCTATATGTCTGCAGTTTTTCCTGAGACATTTTTTTCTCACCATTCTCATCATATTCGATATAGTTCTTCATATAGAATTCTACACCAGAATAGTCGTATGAGTATTCGGACTTCAAAGTTCCACTATCGTAGTACTCTCTTACCGTACTTTCAATAATAGCCCACTCGTCATCCCGATTCTCATATTTGGTCATCACATACAGCCTACCATCCGTATACTGCTTGGTATATTTATATTCAGGACCTACTATTATCTCCTCCGTTTTATTTCCTTCTGCATCATAATTGATATCATGCTGTTTATAGGATTTACCGTCACTTTGCAAGTCATACTCCTTTGTACAACGGGATATTAAATTCCCATTCTCATCATAGGTTAGAGTCTCACAAATATTTGGCGACATCTTTTTGATATCTTCCACATAGACAGAATCAGCAATCTCCACACAACGTCCATTCTCCTTTATCACACGCACTTTCTTATGAACAGGCACGAACTGTCCTTCCCTCTCTTCGTAAGCACAATAACTTGATAGCGTTCCGTCTTCTGCATACTCAGAAACCTCTTTCCTCACGAGTTTATCGCCCTTAAAGGTATTCTTCATAACTGTTCGGAACTGCTCATCATACGTGAATCTGGCTATCATCCCATTATCACATACGATGCTATCAAGCCTCTCCAAGAACCGCCCATCACTTGTCTGTGCAAATGCCATTGCGGTCAGTAGAAGGAATGAAAATATGGATAATATCTTTTTCATGTCTTAACTTAGCGAGCTTTTTTACTATATGGTATTTTCTTTGCAAAAATAGCATTTCTTTTTGACAACGCCAAATATCCATGCAAAAAACTTGTTTTTCATATAATGTAAGTAATTAAATCGTATTATTAGGAAATAAAAGAATATGAAATTTGGGATTTTCAATAATATGAATTGCTTTTGCAAGCAAAAAACATGCTTATGAAACTTCTCTCATACATCACAATATTATGTGCTCCTATTTTCACCCTATTTTTCTTCTCAAGTTATAGAGAAGAAAAACCTCTATACATTGGTGGACTATGTTGTTTCATCGCAATTATAGCTATCAGTATTATATGGGCAGAAAGAAAGACAAACAAACTTCCCTATTATAGTTTGATAATATGCAATTATATATGGTTGACTCGTGATCTCTTATTCGATAGTTCTGCCATATTATTAGGAGCTTTCCTTATCCCGCTATTCCCATTTGTTGCAAGTCACTTTTACTCCCAAAATATCAAACAGACTATAATTATGGATATTAACGCCATGTTTGTAATAGGATTTAGCGAACGACTTGCATTGATTCACTACGGAATAGATGGCAAACATAATGAAGGAGTTACAACAGTAATAATAGCGTTCCTTCTTCTCTTAGGTACAATCATCTCCGTTACATCTCTCATAATAAAATACCGAAAAAAAGAAAGCAAGAAAATCTTTTTGAACAAGAATAACCTCCGCTGTTCCTCCGAACCAAACTCGATGAAAGTCCGCTCTATACCCGCTATTATAGCGGAGGTTCATCGAGTTTGGTTCGGAGGATGAGTGGAAGAAGAGCTAAGAATCAGTTTATTCTCTTTAGAGAATTCCCCATTCGTTCTTTGGTAACGAATGAAAAGAAAATACCTCAGGCATCAAAGTTTGAGAAATATGCAGTATTGTTTTTCTGTATCCAAATCAAAAATCATATAAGATTTTTATATCATATACATATCATAGCCGTACAAATACCATTTCTCGTCCTTAAGACGAAACCTTAACAAAACTCTAATACAAGTATCAGGCATATATATTCGTTCTTCTGCACAACCATCCTTTACAGTTTTATCACACTTATATTCGTCATCCTCACGCATTTCCTGAAACCATGATAAATCATCTTTAATTTCTTCTAATGGCCATACATAATCATAGCTATACTTAGCTGCAATACTATCATATTTCTCCGCTTCTGTATTTATTCCAGTCACACTTTCAGAAATACGAGAAACTGCAAAAACAGAATCTGAATGAAATCGGTCAATAAATACGTCAAAATCTTCTCCATCCATTAAATGCTTATTTACAGTTGAGGATTCAAGTACATATTCTGACTCTTTATTGCTATTACCAGAGCAAGAAACAATCATACTTACAAAAACAAATAATAATGCCTTTGTCACAAATAATATAAAACTATCATTATTCTTTCTCATATATTTAAATTTTTTCAAAATCTGTAATGCAAACATATAGAAAAACAAAAAGATTGCAACCATCTTATGATTGCAATCTCCTTGCGTTGTCCCATAAGGACTCGAACCTTATCAAACAGAACCAAAACCTGTTGTGCTACCATTACACCATGGGACAAAGCTATACGCTAATTGATAATGAATAATTAATAATTGATAATTAATTAGACATTTATCTAAATGCGGATGCAAAGGTAATGCTTTTTTGCGACATTACCAAATTTTCCGCTATATTCTTTTTACTTAACCGTAATCAGATAGTAATTTTTCTTGCCACGCTGAGCAAGGAGATACTTACCGTCGATGAGGTCTGCCTCTGTAACAACCTGATTGAGGTCGCTAACCTTTTCCTTGTTGAGTGATACGCCACCACCCTGAATCATCTTACGGCACTCGCCCTTTGAAGGGAAGATAACTTTATCCTTCTGCTCCTCAGAAACAGGAGCTACAGCTGTAAGAACCTCTATAATGCCCTGACCAAGTTGATCCTTAGCGATTGTGAATGAAGGAACTCCATCGAATACGTCGAGGAATGTCTGCTCGTCGAGTTTCTCAAGACCTTCCTTTGTGCTCTTGCCAAAGAGAATGCCAGAAGCCTCAACAGCCATATCATAATCCTCCTGTGAGTGTACCATGACTGTTACCTCCTGAGCAAGACGCTTCTGGAGTACACGACGACCTGGATCCTGCTTGTGTTCCTCGATAAGAGCATCAATAACATCCTTCTCAAGTGATGTGAAGATCTTGATGTACTTCTCTGCATCATCATCGCTCACGTTGAGCCAGAACTGATAGAACTTATATGGAGATGTGCGCTTGCGGTCAAGCCAGATGTTACCAGACTCAGTCTTACCGAACTTCTTGCCGTCAGCCTTAGTGATAAGCGGACAAGTGAGTGCGTATGCCTCCTGATCATTACCGAGGGTACGACGGATAAGTTCTGTACCAGTAGTCATGTTACCCCATTGGTCATTACCACCGAGCTGCATCTTACAGTTCTTTGTCTGGTAGAGGTGGAGGAAGTCATAACCCTGAAGAAGCTGGTATGTGAACTCTGTGAAAGAAAGACCGTCACGAGCCTCACCATTAAGACGCTTCTGAACAGAGTCCTTAGCCATCATATAATTAACTGTGATGTGCTTACCAACAGTACGAGCGAAATCAAGGAAAGTGAAATCCTTCATCCAGTCGTAGTTGTTCACCATCTCAGCAGCATTAGGACCTTCTGCCTCGAAATCAAGGAACTTAGATACCTGCTTCTTGATGCATTCCTGATTATGATAGAGAGTCTCGGCATCAAGGAGGTTACGCTCCTGTGACTTACCAGAAGGATCACCAATCATACCAGTTGCACCACCTACGAGAATTATAGGCTTATGTCCACAACGCTGGAGGTGACGGAGCATCATTATGCCACAAAGGTGACCTATATGGAGAGAATCAGCGGTAGGGTCTGTACCGAGGTAAGCTGTTACCATCTCCTTCTGGAGAAGTTCCTCTGCACCAGGCATAACCTGTGCGAGCATACCGCGCCATTTGAGTTCTTCAATAAAATTTTTCATAAAGCCTCTCCCCCCGCCCTCCCCCGTAGGGAGGGAGCCGGATTGCTAAAGGAGGGATATCCGGATTGTTATTGTTATTATTTTATCTTATTATCTTAATCTACAAGTCGAAAGCCTCAACCTTATATCGCGATTACCTTGTTGGCGTTAGCGGCTCCCTCCCTACGGGGGAGGGCGGGGGGAGAAGCCCTTCTTTAGGGAACAGGATCATATCCCGAACCTCCCCAGGGATGACATCTGAGCAAGCGTTTTATTCCGAGCCATACCCCCTTGAGCGGACCATATTTTACAATGGCCTGACGCATATACTCAGAGCACGTGGGGGTGAATCTGCACGAAGGCGGAGTATAGGGACTTATGAGATGCTGATACACCCATATAGGTGCAAGGAGCAGGGACACGAATATCTTTCTCATTTTGCAAGTTTCTCTCCTAACCTACGCAGGAGCCCTACTACCTTTTCTTCTACCTCAGCAGAATCATGATGCTGATGATCAAGCCAGATAAATGCCATAGCGAGGTATTTCCCTTCAGGAATCTCATACAAGTCGCGATGACGCCTATATGCCTCCCTTACCTGTCGCTTCACCCTATTACGGTCAACAGCGTGCTTAAAGCATCTCTTAGGAACAGAGACAAGCATCTGCGCATCAGCAACCTCTGTATTACTTCCGTTGTTCTCCATAGCCTCATCATTATGGTCAAGTACCATAAAGACAAGACGGAGAGGGAAGCAGGACATTGATTTGCTTCCACCTCCGACGAAGAGACGATCGATGAGCTTACGGCTCACTAACTTCTCCTTCTTTGGAAACGAAAAGTTATTCCTCATTATCTATAAGATACCTGCGAAGAGCACCTGTCATAGATGGGTACTTCTCCGTAGGAGCCTCGAGGTCAAGCGTGAGCCCGAGATCCCTGACAGCCTTGGCAGTCGCAGGACCGAATGCAGCAATCTTTACCTCACCAGGCTTCATATTTGGGAAGTTCTCGTGTAGTGACTTCAAACCGGCAGGAGAGAAGAACACGAGCATATCATAGTCAAAGTTTGCTATTTCCTCTTCTGTGAAGTTGTTGCTAACAGTACGGTACATATAGCACTCCTTGTGGTCGAGTTCCTTTGAGTCAAGAAGCTTGGTAACAGTATCGTTAGCTACGTCACTCAGAGGTACGAGATACTTCTCGTTCTTATGCTTAACCATTGCAGGAAGCAAATCATCAATCTTACCTGTTGTACCGAAGAACACCTTGCGCTTGCGATACTGCACGTACTTCTGGATATAGAGAGCGATAGTCTCTGTCACGCAGAAATACTTGAGATCCTCAGGAATGGTGACACGTGTCTCCTTCGCAAGCTTGAAGAAGTTGTCTATAGCGTGGCGGGAAGTGAATACAATAGCAGTATAGTCAGCAATATTGACCCTCTGATCACGGAACTCGCGCGTAGATATCCCTTCCACCTTGATGAACGGACGAAAGACCAGTTCCACATCAAAGTCCTCGGCAATATCATAGTACGGAGACTTGTCGCTTGCCGGCTTTGGTTGTGATATCAGAATCTTCTTTACCATTTCTTTTTTATTGAAAATTTGTTTAATATGTTATCTTCAGTAATTTATCTATGAGCATTAAAACTCCCCCCAATGTTGCAAGAGGTACGATTTCGAGGGTGCAAAAGTACAAAAAAAACTGCAAAAAATACGCTTTTCTTTGAAAAAAGATGCGATAAACCTTATAAAATGATAATAATTTGATAAAAATAATGATCAAAACGGTAGAAATTAACAGTATTTGGGCCGGCAAAGCGAAGAACGTATAGACCAAAACAACTGGCAAAAGTAGCACCCCTTCGAAGGACGTAAGGAACAATCTCGTTCTTACTGACTCTCCTATCTGATGAGCAGAAAAGAAAGTCCAGTTTGCCCATACATAGAACAGTTCTTTTAGCAAAAATATCCCGAATACTGCGAGCAAGAAAAGTCCCAGCAATTGATACGTTCCTATGGTGTATGTCTCCGTCGTGGTATCAACCAAACAATAGAAACATGAGAGCGACAATAATGCCCCCGTCTGGAAACAAAGGAAGAACTGGTAGTTCACCTCACCTGCGGTCTCCTTATACTCTATAGAGTCGAAAGAACTGCCCGGATATACGAAGCTCTTGAACTGGTATATAATGAAACGCATAGAGCGTGACACCACCAATACTGTCAAGATGAAGAAAGCGAGCAGAACGCTCGTCATCAAACTGTCATTCGACACCTGATACGGAATCGGCTCACCGGCTATACCCATTCTGCCTCCGTTAATCTCAGGATGCATAAGGGAGTCGCTTGTGAAATACGTTTCCTTATAATATTGCGGGATAGAAGCCTCATACACACTCTTACCCAAAGGCTCTCCTGGAAGTCGGAGGGTATCCGGACGAGAGGAATAATGAATCTCTCCCGGATGAAATGCTGCCTGAATAGCAGAATCCTGTTGGGCAGGAGTAGCATCCTTTGGCAAGGTACGAAGGATTTGATACGGATGGCGGAACTTACCAGCCGTACTGTCCTTCAGCAGCATCTCACCATTTTCCTCTACAGAAGAAACAGCGTGCTGTGTATGTATCGAATCGCTTAAATGCAAAATGCCTTCTTGATATCCTCTACCTTGTCAAGCTTCTCCCAAGTGAAAAGCTCAACCTCAATCTCCTTCGTCTCATGATAGAGGCTTGTAAATGTCTTCTTCACAACCTCGTTCTTTCTACCCATGTGACCGTATGCCGCTGTCTCAAGATACATTGGCTGACGAAGCTTCAACTGACGCTCAATAGCCTTTGGACGGAGGTCGAACATCTCCTTTATCTTTGCAGCAATCTCGCCATCGCTCATCTTAACGTTTGAGCGACCGTATGTATTTACATACACGCTAACTGGCTCAGCAACACCAATAGCGTATGCCACCTGCACGAGCATCTCGTCAGCCACACCAGCAGCTACCATATTCTTTGCTATATAACGGGCTGCGTATGCTGCAGAACGGTCAACCTTTGATGAATCCTTTCCAGAGAAAGCACCACCACCATGAGCGCCCTTACCTCCGTAGGTATCAACGATAATCTTACGACCTGTAAGACCTGTATCTCCGTGAGGACCACCGATAACGAACTTACCTGTTGGGTTCACGTGATATGTGATATTGTCGTTGAAGAGAGCAAGAACCTTCTCTGAGGTAATCTGAGCCTTAACACGAGGGATAAGGATGTTGATTACATCCTCACGAATCTTAGCAAGCATAAGCTTATCAGCATCCTCCTGAGTAGTGATGCTTGGAACTCCAGGCTTGATGAATTCATCATGCTGGGTAGAGACAACGATTGTATCTATTCGCTGTGGAATGCCCTCATCGCTATACTCTACAGTTACTTGTGACTTAGAGTCAGGACGCAGATATGTCATCTCCTTACCCTCACGACGGATATCAGCAAGAGTCTTTACGAGCATGTGGCTAAGCTCCAGACTGATAGGCATATAATTGTCGGTCTCGTTCACGGCATAGCCGAACATCATGCCCTGGTCACCTGCACCTTGATTATCCTCCATCTCCTGACGCTCAGCATCAGTAAGGGCAGCCTTCTTGCGGTCAACACCACGGTTTATATCACCACTCTGCTCGTGGATAGCTGTAAGAATACCACAAGAATTACCATCAAACATATACTCAGCCTTGGTATAGCCGATTTTGTTGATAGTACGACGTGCTATTGCCTGAAGGTCAATATACTCAGTAGATGAAACCTCACCCATGATACAAACCTGACCTGTCGTACAGAAAGACTCGATAGCACAACGTGCATTCTCGTCGTATGCAAGGAACTGGTCAAGGAGAGCATCACTAATCTGATCGGACACCTTATCCGGGTGGCCTTCTGAAACTGATTCTGAAGAGAATAGATATGACATATAATTTGTACCTTTTTAATTTTTAGGGTGCAAAATTACTATTTTTTTCCCGAATCTCAAAAAGTTTTAATGTTTTTTGCTAAATTCTACCTAAGTTTAGGTATTCTCAGCCAATTATTACTTAAGGAGTAATAAGGAGTACAAGGAGTTCAAGGAGTACAAGACGATAGTATTTATCGCTTATTTGAACGTTCAAAACATTCGTCTTGTACTCCTTGAACTCCTTGTACTTCTTGTACTCCTCAAAACAAAGTTAGTAAACGAACGAACTGCCTCCGAGGAACTCTCGCAACAGACTTGCCGGTGGTATCTGGCTCTCTGAGAGAGGCTTGATATACTTGAGGAACTTCAGCAATCTGTATGCCTCGTTATACTCATCAGCCGACTCTGGAACCTGCTCAAGAAGCGGTTCTGCCTGTGTCTTGATAACGGCAAGCTCAAAGAGCATAGCGGTATTGAACATAGCATCCGCATTCTCCTGATAAGGGAATATCCACTTGTTCTCTCCTGCTCTTACACTTGGCCATCTGCGAATGGTTTCCTGAGCAGAACATCCTCGGTACTTATAATCACGTATTATCCTACGTAACAGACGGTTATCTGTTGTCGGGATATAGTTATGATTATCGAGAAGAACGGTTGTTAGAGCCGAAGCATATACTCGGAAAATATACTCCTGCGGAATATGAGCCGTAAGTTCTGGGTTTAGCGCATGAATACCTTCAATCACAAGCACATCGTTTGGATTCATACGAAGTTTCTTGCCACTCTTCAAACTCTTACCCGACGTGAAATCATAGCGAGGCAATTCCACCTCCTCACCTTTGAAGAGAGCCTCTAGCTGTTGGTTAAAAAGCTCAAGGTTAAGGGCATGTATTGACTCAAAGTTGTAGTCGCCCTTCTCGTCCTTCGGAGTATTTTCCCTGTCAAGGAAATAGTCATCCAGAGATATGCCTATCGGATGAATACCATTAGTCAGCAACTGTATGCTCAATCGCTTGCAAGTGGTAGTCTTTCCAGAGGAAGAAGGACCAGCGATAAGAACAAGTTTGACACCTCTTCGAGAGGCTATCTCATCAGCAATACGGCTTATCTTCTTCTCCTGAAGAGCCTCTGACAGATTTATCAGTTCTGCCGAATGCCCTAACATTATCGCCTTATTAAGAGTACCTATCGTACTGATACCGAGAATGTTCTGCCATTGGTGATGCTCACGGAATATGTCGAACATCTTATTCTGGCGAACAAACTCCCCAAGCTTTGAAGGATTAGAGAGAGACGGGATTCTGAGCAACAATCCATCATAGTAAGGCTCAAGTCCGAACAAATACAACTGACTGGTATTTGTCATCATCGAACCATAGTAATAATCCTTATATCCATCCAATTCATAATAGACGGTATAGATCTTACCCGTGGTCTTCAGAAGCTCCACCTTTGTCTGGTCGCCCAGTTTCTCGAACATCTCGATAGCCTCTTCCGTAAGGCACTCACGACGCTCAATCGGCATTCCTGCATCGATTATCTCGCGCATCCTATCACGAAGAGCAGACGCATCATCAGGAGTAACCTCACGGCCAATTTTCAAGTCACAGAAAAAGCCGTTGCTCACAGGGATGTCAATCACCACGCTTCCGTCAGGATAAAGATCGTGTATAGCCTTACAGAGCACAAGGAAAAGCGTGCGGGTATATACTCTCATTCCTGTAGAGGAAGTGAGATCCATATACTCAATCGTCTTGGCATTATACACACGGAAATTCAGGCCCTCAGTCTTGTTATTCACCTTCACGCAAACAGGAGGCGTAACAAGATTGATAGACTGCTCCTTATTAAGAATGTCATATATCTCAGCAAGAGTACTTCCCACGTCAACCTTAATGGTCTGACCGGAATTCTTACAACGGATTTTTACTTGTTTTATCATAATTGTCTATATTAACAGTTAACAATTTAAGTTTTTTACTCATGATTTGAGAACCCCAAGGGGGTGACACCTAAAAGGGTAGTCCGATAGGGCTGTCATATATGCCATATATAGCGAATGAGGTCTGAAGGACCGACACCTATAAACCTAACTAATCCCATACATACTTTTCATCCCACTCTATGTCGTAGGCTTTCAGAAATTCACGAAACTCCTCCTCAAATCCCTTAACCCGATGATGCTCTATCTGGTTTATGATGTAATTTCTAACCACCTCCACCTTCGACTGGCTAACGCTAAACGCCCCATACCCGGATTGCCAAGAGAACTCCTTTCCATTTCGTTTATGAAACCATCTGCTTGTGTTCGCCTTTATCTTTCCCACGACCTCTGATATCGAGAGCTTCTTATTGAGAACAAACAAAAGGTGGATATGGTTCTCCGTACCTCCCAGTTCCTCAAGATAGCAACCAAATTCCGATAACACCCCGATAAGATAAGCACGCAAATCACAATAGTCATCAACACGTATCATATTTTCCCTATTCTTCGTAGAGAAAACAATATGAATATTGTTCTTAACTAATGATTGTGGCATAGCTTATTCGTTTAAGGTTTTCAGGTGTCGCACTTACAGCGCTCCCTTAATCACGCGCGCCTTACGATAACAGCCCTTACGGACTGCCCTATCAGGTAGCGCGCTTTCAGCGCTCGTCAATCATAAGCTAACCCCGTCAAGAAATGTAAGTAATTACATCCTTCACACTCCCAAGACGGAATTAATCTGCTCGCTGGTTGCAAATATACATAATTATTCTGAAAAGCCACACTTTTTTCGCAAGAAAATTTTGTTTTTTCTTACAATATCTACCAATCCTAACCTAATTGTTTTTACAAACGCAGAGACGCAAAGGCACAAAGTTTTTATCTCGCCATCATTATTAGCGTTGTAATGCTTGTATAGATGTCTCTTCAAAATAATACCCTAATGCTTTCTTGTATGCCTCTAAGCTATTAGCTGGAACATATACGGGGATGGATTTATTGATATCTTCAAAAACATCATACCCAAACTTAGGAGGTGTACTTCCTTCAAAGGTTATTGAGGTGAGATTGCTGCAAAGCAAGAAAGCACATTCATCGATACTCGTCACAGATTTAGGGATTGTGATTGAGGTGAGACCCATACATCCATAGAAAGCATGTTCTCCAATACTTGTCACAGAATTCGGAATTGTGATTGAGGCAAGACCTATGCAATACTCGAAAGTACTATTTTCGATACTCTTCACAGAGTTAGGGATAGTGATAGAGGCGAGACCTTTGCAATAATAAAAAGCATCCTTTCCTATACTCGTCACAGAGTTAGGAATTGTGATTGAGGTGAGACTTGAGCAATCATAGAAAGCAGCCCTTCCTATACTTGTCACAGAGTTTGGGATTATTATTGATGCGAGATTTTGGCAACAAGAGAATGCCCAATCTCCAATATTCGTCACGCCGTCTTCAATTACAACTTTCTTGACTTTATCTTTTTGATGACACCAAGGAGCCGTACTGACATATTCTTTGTTTTCATATATCAAATCATAATCAGGCATATCTCCTGTTCCTGATATGGTCAACGTACCATCATCTGACAATTTCCATTCTATCTCCGCATGAATTGCAGAGAATGAAAAAAGGGCAAAGAATATAAGGAGTAGATACTTTCTCATAATTGCTTAGTATTTTTGAGGTATTTAGTATAATGCCATAATATACCATCGGATGCAAAAATACATAAAACATCTGACAACTCCAAATATTTACGAGAAAAATCGTTTTTCTCTTGAATCTCCATATTTTTCCCCTCGTTGAAAATCCCTCTTGACGACGCTCTTCCTCCGATGATAATACCATAATAATACCATAAACTATGGTAATATTATGGTAATTTAAAGGTAAATTAAAGTGGTTTTAATTGGAATTACTTCCTTTTCAGAACGGGAATTCAGATAAACCAGATAAATTCTTCTTTTGAACACAGATTGCACAGATTAAAGGGATTTTTTCGCTTGCGCTCGTGATTGACATCTGTGTTATCTGTGAAATCTGTGGTTTATAAAAAATTTACCGATAATTTACTTTCTATGAAACAGTTTGCTGTTAAGTTTCTACATTTTTTTCGGCTTTTTCTCTTTTATATTTGCAATTTTTATTACTTTTGTACTCGAAAATCGGAGACGTACACCAGCCTTTTAGGCTGACACATACTATTTTCTTCGTGCGAACCAAAGTTTGCACCCATCTATGGACAAGGACATAAGAAAGAAATATCAACGCTATCTGAGATTGGAACGAGGACTTTCAGAGAATACTCTGGAGGCCTATATGCTCGATCTTGACAAACTCCTCACCTTCCTTCACAATAAGGGTGTGGCTCCAGAAAGCGCATCCCTTCACGATCTGGAGGAATTCTGCGGGGCTTTGTTCGACCTTGGAATTTCCACTCGTTCTCAGGCAAGAATACTATCGGGAGTGAGGAGTTTCTACCGTTTCCTTGAACTTGACGGATATATCGAAAATGATCCGAGTGAACTTATCGACTCGCCCACGCAGGACAAGCATCTACCTGAGGTTCTGTCGCTTAAGGAGGTGGATATGCTTGAGGCGAGCATAGACCTCAGCAAATGGGAGGGGCAACGCAATAAGGCTATTATCGAGGTATTGTTCTCTTGTGGGTTGCGAGTATCAGAACTTGTCAATCTCACACTATCACATCTGTACCTTGACGAGCAATATGTGAGGGTGGTGGGAAAAGGCTCTAAGGAAAGGCTCGTGCCTATATCAGAAAAGGCAATAAAAGAACTGAAAAACTGGTTTGTTGACCGAAATCTGATGACGAACATAAAGAAAGGCGAGGAGGATTATGTCTTTCTGAATCGTCGTGGAGGGCATCTCACCCGAACTATGATTCTCATCATGATAAAGCAACAGGCTATTAAGGCAGGTATCAAAAAGACTATCTCTCCCCACACGCTAAGGCATAGTTTCGCAACAGCCTTGCTTGAGGGAGGAGCAGATTTGAGAGTTATCCAGGCACTTCTCGGGCATGAAAAGATTGCAACAACCGAGATTTACACCCATATCGACATGAGCACTCTCCGACAAGAGATCCTTCTGCATCATCCAAGAAGCGGGAAGTAAGGTTCTAAGTCCACTATGATTCCGCTGTGACTCCCTTGTAACTCCGAACCAAACTCGATGAACCTCCCATTCTATAGCGAAGAAATAGCGGAGGTTCATCGAGTTTGGTTCGGAAGAAGAGCGGAGGATGATAGGCACTTAAACGAGGCCAGAAAAAAACAAATTGTAAATGGAAAATTGTACATGGTACATACATTTACACCTCTTTATTAAATATTCTTTGTCTTTTTTTCTTCATTCTGCATTTTTTTTATTAACTTTGCGCTCGAAAATTTTAAACGTGCGCCAGCCTTGAGGGCTGACACGCACTATTTTCATCGCGCGAAGATGAACTTTGTCGCCCGAAAATTCTAAAAACATATTTTCCACAATGGAACAGAAACAATATAAACGTACTACCGTAACTGCCGCTCTGCCATACGCAAACGGTGGTGTGCATATCGGTCATCTGGCTGGTGTTTATGTGCCAGCAGATATCTATGTGCGCTATCTTCGACTGAAGAAGAAAGATGTAGTGTTCATCGGAGGATCTGATGAGCATGGTGTGCCTGTTACAATCCGTGCCCGCAAGGAGGGCATCACAGTACAGGAGGTTGTTGACCGCTATCACGAGATGATCAAGAAGTCTTTCGAGGAATTCGGCATCTCATTCGATATATATTCTCGCACAACAAGCGAGACTCATCATAAGTTCGCTTCTGATTTCTTCCGTAAGCTCTACGATGACGGCAAGCTTCAGGAGATTGTTGAGGAGCAGTATTGCGATGAGGTTACTGGTGAGTTCCTTACCGACCGTAACATCGTGGGTACTTGTCCACGTTGTGGTGCTGAGGGCGCTTACGGCGACCAATGCGAGAAGTGTGGAGCTACCCTTTCTCCAGACGAGCTTATCAACCCAACCAACAAGAACAACCCAGGTCATGGTCTTGTGAAGAAGCCTACAAAGAACTGGTACCTTCCACTTGGCGAGTATCAGAACTGGCTGAAGGAATGGATTCTCAATGGTCATAAGGAATGGCGTTCTAATGTCTATGGCCAATGTAAGAGCTGGTTGGATATGGATCTTCAGCCACGCGCTATGACCCGCGACTTGGATTGGGGTATTCCTGTTCCTGTTGAAGGTGCAGAGGGTAAGGTACTCTATGTTTGGTTTGATGCCCCTATCGGTTATATCTCAAACACAAAGGAACTTTGCGAGAAGAACCCAGAGAAATGGGGCACTTGGCAGAAATGGTGGCAGGATGAGGACACACGTCTTGTTCACTTCATCGGTAAGGACAACATCGTGTTCCATTGCCTCATCTTCCCTGTTATGATGAAGGCTCATGGTGGCTACATCATGCCAGACAACGTGCCTGCTAACGAGTTCCTGAACCTTGAGAACGACAAGATCTCAACATCACGCAACTGGGCTGTATGGCTCCACGAATATCTCGTTGACCTCCCGGGAAAGCAGGACGTTCTCCGTTATGTTCTTACGGCAAATGCCCCTGAGACAAAGGATAACAACTTCACTTGGAAGGATTTCCAAGAGCGTAATAACTCTGAGCTTGTGGCTATCTACGGTAACTTCGTGAACCGTGCACTTCAGCTCACAAAGAAGTATTTCGAGGGTGTTGTTCCTGCTATGGGCGAGCTTCAGGATGTTGATAATCAGGCAATCAACGAGTTCAAGGACGTAAAGAAGAACGTTGAGGAACTTCTCGACCAGTTCAAGTTCCGTGAGGCTCAGAAGGAGGCTATGAACCTTGCACGTATCGGCAACCGATATATCACAGAGTGCGAGCCTTGGAAGCTCTGGAAGACAGATCCAAAGCGCGTTGAGACAATCCTTCACGTTTGTCTGCAGCTCACAGCTAACCTCGCTATCGCCTTTGAGCCATTCCTTCCATTCTCAAGCAAGAAGCTTAGGGAGATGCTCAACCTCGACTCATTCGACTGGGAGCAGCTCGGTTCTATGGATATCCTCAAGGCTGGCCATCAGCTTGGCGAGCCTTCACTTCTCTTTGAGAAGATTGAGGATGCTACCATTGAGGCTCAGCTTCAGAAGCTTGAGGACACAAAGAAGGCTAACGAGGCAGAGAACTTCGAGCCAGAGCCATTCAAGGAGAATGTTGATTTTGATACATTCGAGAAACTCGACATCCGTGTAGGTCTCGTAACATCTTGCGAGAAGGTGAAGAAATCAAAGAAGCTTCTCAAGTTCCATATCGACGATGGAACGAAGGACGGTCGCACTATCCTCTCTGGTATCGCAGCATACTACGAGGATCCACAGGAGCTTGTTGGCAAGCAGGTGCTCTTCGTTGCTAACTTCGAGCCACGCAAGATGATGGGCGAAGAGAGCCAGGGCATGATTCTCTCTGCCGTTAACTTCGACGGTTCACTCTCTGTTACGACAACGAGCAAGGAGGTTAAGCCGGGATCAATAGTAAGTTAAAAAGAGACCCACCCCCTTACCCCTCCCACAAAGGGAGGGGAGTAGATACACTTCAAGGGGAAGGTCTATTCCATCATAGCAATTTTTAATACAAAGAAATAATCACCTCTGTAGGATAAAGACATACTACCCTCCTCCCTTTATGGGAGGGGCAAGGGGGTGGGTCTGATATATTTATGATAGAAAAAGAAATAACTCTTGCAGTCTTGAAGGCTGTCAAGGAACTATACGGACAGGAAGTGCCTGAGAAGATGGCACAACTGCAAAAGACACGCGCAGAGTTTGAGGGCAACCTCACTCTCGTGGTATTCCCATTCGTGAAGATGGCTCGTAAGAAGCCAGAAGAGGTTGCTGCCGAGATTGGTGAATACCTCGTAAAGAACAGCAATTCGGTTGCTGCTTACAACGTGGTAAAGGGCTTCCTCAATCTCGTTATTGCCCCAGAGGCATGGGTATCTCTTCTCAACGCTATTGATGCTGATGAGCACTACGGCGAGAAGCAGGCAACAGAGGATTCTGACCTCGTGATGATTGAGTACTCATCTCCTAACACCAACAAACCTCTGCACCTCGGTCACGTGCGTAACAACCTCCTCGGTTGGTCTCTTGCACAGATCATGGCTGCTAACGGTCATAAGGTTGTGAAGACAAACATCGTGAACGACCGTGGTATTCACATCTGTAAGTCTATGCTTGCTTGGCAGAAGTGGGGTAACGGTGAGACTCCTGAGACATCTGGCAAGAAAGGCGATCACCTCATTGGCGACTACTATGTGGCTTTCGACAAGCACTATAAGGCTGAGTGTGACGAACTTACAAAGAAGTACGTTGCCGAGGGTATGGCTGAGGATGCAGCTAAGGAGAAGGCAAAGCAGGAGGCTCCGCTTATCAAGGAGGCTCACGATATGCTCGTGAAATGGGAGAACAACGATCCTGAGATTCGCGCTCTCTGGGCAAAGATGAACGAGTGGGTTTATGCCGGTTTCAACGAGACATACAAGGCTCTCGGCGTTAGCTTCGATAAGATTTACTACGAGTCAAATACATATCTTGAGGGTAAGGAAAAGGTGGACGAAGGTCTTGCAAAGGGATTCTTCTATCGTCGTCCAGACAACTCTGTATGGGCTGACCTCACAAGCGAGGGTCTTGACGAGAAGCTTCTTCTGCGTTCAGACGGCACATCGGTTTATATGACTCAGGATATCGGTACAGCAAAGCTCCGTTTCCAGGACTACCCTATCGACCAGATGATCTACGTAGTAGGTAACGAGCAGAACTATCACTTCCAGGTTCTCTCAATCCTTCTCGACAAGCTCGGCTTCAAGTGGGGTAAGGATCTCGTTCACTTCTCTTATGGTATGGTTGAGTTGCCTAACGGTAAGATGAAGTCTCGTGAGGGAACTGTAGTTGATGCCGACGACCTTATCGCAAGTATGATTAACGATGCCTACGAGGTTTCCCGCGACCACGCAAAGAAAGTGGATATGACCGAGGAAGAAAGCCGTGAGGTAGCTCGTATCGTGGGTATGGGTGCTCTGAAGTACTTCATCCTCAAGGTTGACGCTCGTAAGAATATGCTCTTCAACCCAGCAGAATCTATTGATTTCAACGGCAACACAGGTCCGTTCATCCAATATACATACGCTCGTATCCGCTCTATCCTCCGCAAGGCAGAGGAACAGGGCTTGAAGGTTGAGCAGATGAATGGTGGCGTAGAACTTGCAGAGAAGGAGATTGAGCTTATCCAGAAGACATCTGAGTATGCAGCAGCCGTTGCACAAGCAGGTAAGGACTACTCTCCTTCAGGTATCGCAAACTACTGCTACGAGCTTACAAAGGCATTCAACCAGTTCTACCACGACTACTCTATCCTCGGTGAGGAAGATGCAAAGAAAAAGCAGTTCCGTCTGCTCCTTGCAAAGAACGTGGCAAAGACCCTGAAGAACGGTATGGCTCTCCTCGGAATTGAGGTTCCAGAGAGAATGTAAACAATAATGACGAATTACTAATTGCGAATTACTTGTTTTCCATCGTAACTAAGTAATCTGTAATTAGTAATTCGTAATTATCAAGGTAATGTAAAACAAAGAAAACTAAAAACCTAAACAACAGAATAATATTATGGCTTATCAAGAACAAAGGACAACGGGTTACGGAACTCGTGTAGGTAATTCATTCAAGGCAATCGGTACAGGATTCATTCTGTTCTGTATTGGAACAGCACTCCTTTGGTGGAACGAAGGTCGCGCAGTCAAGACAGAAAAAATGCTCGAAGAAGTAGGCGGTTCTTATGTTGAGATGGAGAATCCTAACAAGAAGGACGCATCTCTCGACGGAGAACTTATCTGCGGAACTGCCTTGGCAACAACCGAGGACTCTCTGAGCGACAATCAGTTTGGCGTAGGTGCAAAGGCTATTGCCCTTCATCGCAGAGTAGAATACTACCAATGGGTAGAGGATTCTAAGGAAAGTAGCGAAGACAAACTGGGCGGTAAGGAAGTTACCACCACCACATACACCTATTCAAAGAAATGGGTTAGCAGACCTGTTGAGTCTTCAGACTTCAAGGATCCAGCATATCAGAATAAGAACACGATACTCACAACCGTTGAAGAGGATGACCAGTATGCTGAGAATGTAAGCTTTGGTGCATACAAGCTCAACGAGAGTCTGATTCATCGTATCTCATCACGTGAGGGACTTGACCTTGCAATCAACGAGGACTTGATGAAGGAACTTGACAAGAGCGCACAGACAGCCTACGAGCGTTTCTATGGCATGAAGAAATCTGCCAAGCAGACTGTTGAGCAACCAGCAGAGACAACCGTACTCTCTGATTCTGCCAAGGCTGTAGCCGACTCTCTTAAGGCCGTAAATGATAGCATTATAAAGAACGCAGTAAACAAGAAAGACCTTGAATATGTGCATCAGGCAGGCAACGTATTGTATTTCGGTCGCGTGCCAGGCTCACCAGAGGTGGGTGATGTCCGCGTTACTTTCGAGAAGGTAGTACCAGCCAAGGTTACAGTTATGGCCGTTGTTGATGGCGACTCTTTCAAGCCATACAAGGCAAAGAACGGCAAGCGTTTCCAGACTCTTGTAATGGGTAAGAAGAGCGGCGACGAGCTTATCGATGCAGAGAAGGAAGCTAACAATATGTGGCTCTGGCTACTCCGTGGCTTGGGAGTTCTGCTCGTTATTGGCGGTTTGAAGGGTATCTTCGGTTTCTTAGAGACACTTCTGAAGGTCGTTCCATTTATTGCCAATATCTTCGGATGGGGTGTAGGTGTTGTCTGCACAATCCTAGGCGTGGTATGGTCGCTTATCATCATCGCAATAGCATGGCTTTTCTATCGTCCTATACTCGGCATCACACTACTTGTCATAGCCGGATTCCTCACATGGGTATTCGCCTTCAAGGGTAAAGACAAGCTAAAAGAACTGGCAGCAAAAACGAGAAAAGAGTAAGGCCTAAAGAAATGGTAAATTGTACATGTAAATTTTTCTTGGCATTTTTTGCCACAATGATGCTCATCTCCTGTGGAGACAAGACGAGCAAGACGGCTGTCACTACTGATAGCCTGAACGCTCCCACTCTACAGGAGAGGGCAACAAGAGAGGCTTTCAAGCATTCTCAAGAATATATCACCCAACGTATAGACACCATATATAAATATAAGGACGATGCCGTCTGCTGTTCCAACCGCTATAACGACCTTACAAATCAGGCGTGTAAAATAGCAGATGAGTTAGAAGATCTGTATATAGACTGCGACCATTGGGTAGTTGGACAAGACATCGCCCCTGATTGGAGCTATAAGATAAGGAATATCAAAATTGAGAGTGATTCCATAGCATGGGTAGAAATGAATATCCATAACTTCTCGGATCATAAGGTAAGGCTAAAGCTATTATACGAGCGTGAAGACTGGTTCGTTGACGACATCCTTACCACATACGTGGAGAACGGTGTCACAAAGGAACTTAGCGAACAGGAACATGCACGCAATTACATCTCTGAAAACAAGAAATAAATGAGAAAAGTATTCCTATCAATATCCGTCATACTGCTTATGTGTGCCTGTGGCGGTCAGACTCAGAAGCCTACTCAGGAGAATGATTCCGCAACGGCATCTGTTGAAAAGACCGACAAGAAGGATGCAACAGCGAAAGAGATTCCCGATTTCGTCACACAGGTATATAACAAGGTGAATGAGGTTATGTCACAGCAGGTAGTAAATACCTACGTTCTTGATAGCGCTTTCTTTGCCCCAAGCTATACCGACCTGTACCAAAAGGTGCGAAAGGCAGAGGAAGGCAAGTCGTTTGACAATATGTGCTTCGTGGAGTACATGCCTTTCACCCAAGGTCTTATCGTTCCTATCACCATTACCGACATTAAGGCTAACATGCTTACCGACAACACCGCAGAGGTGTTTTATGAAATGAGAGACAAGGAGGATGTAGTCAAGATGTGGTGGCATCTGGTATATGCCAATGGTGAATGGCGTATCGACGACTGGAAGAATGATCCAGAAGACGAGAATAGTATGGGCGACAGGATGCGGGGATATCTGGCAAAGTGAAAAGAGTAAAGTAGGAAGTGTAAAGTGTAAAGGGTAAAGAGTAAGATGAAAAAGATATCATTTCTCGTTGTTCTGTGTCTCTGTCTCATAACAGGAGCAAAGGCACAGAATACCAAGCAATATGAGAGAAAGGACTTCTCCTTCAAGATAACCAAGGAGAAAGACGCAGAGGGCTATGTCAATATCGTTAAGCTAAGCACATACGTTGGTTCTCAACTCATAGATAATTACTATTTCAAGGTGCCTTCGCCTCTTCCAGAAGACCCTTCTGATGCTATCGGAGCTGTCTCTGAAGAGGATATCAACTTCGACGGCTTTCCCGATATTGATATCAATCTCGGCTATCGGGGGGCTGGAAGTGCGAATAACATACAGCATGAGGCTCTTCTCTGGAATCAGCAGCAGCATGCCTTCGTAAAGACTGATGGTTACAACGATATTGGCGAACCGCAACTTGATCCCAAGAATAAAGTTGTCTTTACGGTTATCAACAGCTATACCGATGTCACCAAGACCTACTACCGATGGAATGGCAACAAACTCGTGGAATATCTCAGCGAGACTGCTAAAATCGAGGATGATAAGGTCATAGATTTCAGCGGAATGCTCAATCTCCCTCTCTACACTCTTGAAGCAAAACTGAACGGTAGGACTCCTGTCATAATCGCCTTTCAGAAAAACGAAAAGGACATTGTGGCAGGCTACATCTACTACCCTCGTGCCAAGAATCCAGCACCAATCATGATCAAGGGAATCTACGACAATGGCACCTACGACCTCCGTGAACGTCTGAACGACGGAACCACAACAGGCTATATCTGCCTGAAATGCGACAAAGACGAGAATTGGAGTGGCGGGTGGGCTAATCCTACGACTCATAAGGAGCTGAAGCTAACGGATATATCCTTCAGTCACGAAGCTCAGAAATGGTTCACGAAATCGTTGTTTTAGAGTAAAGTAAAAAGGATAAAGAGTAAAGAAATTGTACATTGTACATGCTAAATTGTAAATGATATTATGGAAATACCAGAAGGTTTAGGCGGAAAGATTTTCAAAGGCTGTGGCTGTATATCTATCGGCATAGTTCTGATGTTCATCCTCGTAATCGTTATAGGCATCTGCTATGACGATGAGGAAACCGAGGAGAAGAAGGAAGAGCAGAATACTGAGCAGGTAGAGAAGAAAGACAGCGTAGTTGTCAATGCCCCGCTGGAAGGTGACCCCTACAAGGAACTTGACGAACTGATAGGTCTTGAGCAGGTGAAGGAAGAGGTTCACTCGCTCGCCAACTTCGTAAAGATACAGAAACAACGCGAGAAGAAAGGGCTGAAGATTCCTAAGATGTCATTCCACCTCGTGTTTACCGGCAGTCCTGGTACAGGTAAGACTACCGTTGCTCGTATCGTGGCAAGAATATACAAGGATCTAGGGGTTCTGAAGAAAGGACACACGGTGGAAACCGACCGCTCAGGACTTGTTGCCAACTATGTGGGACAGACAGCCACAAAGACTAATGCCATCGTTGATTCTGCCCTTAATGGAGTTCTCTTTATCGACGAGGCATACGCACTTGTACCAACCGCCAACAAGAATAACGACTACGGACAGGAGGCTATCTCTACCCTACTGAAGCGTATGGAGGATGACCGCGACCGTCTGGTGGTAATCGTTGCTGGATACACAAACGAGATGAAGCGCTTCATAGACTCCAACCCTGGACTACAGTCACGTTTCAACCGTTATATCAACTTCCCTGACTATACTTCAGGCGAGCTCTGCGATATCTTCAATATGTATGTCAAGAAAAATCAATATACCTTGACGCCTGATGCTGAGCGTTATCTCAAGACGCGCCTCGATAGTGCAGTAAAGCATAAGGACCGCAACTTCGGTAATGCCCGCTATGCACGTAACATATTCGAGAAGAGCATTCAGCGACAGGCAAACCGTCTGTCTAACGAGAAGAATCCAACGACCAAACAACTGTCAGAGCTCACCGCAAGTGACATTCGCGAGGCATTCAACAAATAGGGGTATTAGGTTAGGAGGTTAGAAAGGCAAACTGCAAAAGACTTTAAACTTTAGACTTTAGCCTTTTGACATTCCAAACCATTCCGACCTATAAACCTTAAAACTTGCAACTTGAGCTGTGCGAAAGTTGAATATGCTAATATTATCCAACAAATAGCATTTTTTTCGGGGAAAATTTGGTTTTCTCAGAAAATGTATGTACTTTTGTACCGATAAACGTAAAGACACTAAGAAATTACAGTTCAAAGGTCTTTTCGGAAAACACATAATGAGGAAACAGGATTCCGGTATCGCTGAAAGATTAAGTGATGTCGGGGTTCTTATTTTTTAGTCTGCAGACCGTCGACCTAAACATAATGGATGCAGCTAAATAGTAAATAGTAAATTATAAAATTGTAAATAAATATGGCATACATGTCAAAAGAAGGCTACGAGGCACTCGTAGCAGAACTCCACCGTCTAGAGGCTGTGGAGAGTCCTAAGGCTTCGGCTGCTATAGCAGAGGCTCGTGATAAGGGAGATCTCTCTGAGAATGCTGAGTACGATGCTGCTAAAGAGGCACAGGCAAAGCTCATGGAGAAAATCAATCAAATGAAGCTCACTCTTGCTGATGCAAAGATCATAGATAAGAGCCGTCTCTCTACAGATGCGGTTCAGCTATTGTCAAAGGTAGAGATGACCAACCTCACAACAAAGTCAAAGATGACATATACCATCGTGGCTGAGAATGAGGCTGACCTTCATGCCGGAAAGATTTCCGTCAAGACTCCTATCGCTCAGGGTCTTCTCAACCATAAGGTTGGCGACGAGGTTGAGATTACAATTCCTCGTGGCAAGATCAGACTCAGAATTGACAATATAACAATCGAATAAAAAAGTAGTCCCCTCCAACCCCCTCTCAGGGGGGTAGAGGGGGCATTATTATATTTTTATCATGATGTGATTTGACTTTTTCGGATTTACATCGTCTAAGGTTATTATAGTAAATAGGAATTAGAAAATAAGTATGGATATCTTTTCAAAAATTGCAGCTGGCGAAATCCCAAGCTATAAATGTGCAGAGAACGAAGAGTTCTACGCATTTCTTGACATCAATCCTCTTGTTGTAGGCCATACTCTTGTCATCCCACGTCGTGAGGTTGACTATATCTATGACATGGAAGATGACGAGATTGCTCGTTATCAGGTGTTTGCAAAGAAAGTTGCCAAGGCTATCAAGGAGGCTTTCCCTTGCGTAAAGGTTGCCCAGATTGTTCTCGGTCTTGAAGTTCCACACGCTCACATCCACCTCATCCCTATGCAGAGTGAGAAAGATGCTAACTTCGCAAACGAGAAACTTAAGCTCACAGAGGATGAGTTCAAAGCTGCTGCAGAGAAGATATATAAGGCTTTTAAGAAGCAATAACAGACCCACCCCTACCCCCTCCCATAAATGGAGGGGAATAGATACATCCTTCTAATCAAAAGGGAAGGTCTATTTCTATAAAATCAACAAATACAATCCCACCTTCTACGGGGAGAAATACATACTACTCCCCTCCCTTTACGGGAGGGGTTCGGGGGTGGGTCTTTTAATCGTTTAAATGTAATTTCAGGTAATGACAAAAAGATTGTTTACGCTTTCTCTTATGATGTTTGCCGTGCTCACAATAATGGCTCAGGGCACAGTTAAGGGAAAGGTATTGGACAAGAGCAACGACGAGGCTCTTGGCTTTGTTAATGTTGCAGTATCACCAAAAGGAAGCAAGACCATCGCTGGTGGTGCAACAACCGATCTTGATGGTAAATTCACTATCAAGAACCTAAAGAATGGTGAGTACACGCTCACCCTTAGTTTTGTAGGTTACAAGACCGTAACCAAGGAGTTCCGAATTTCTGACACCAACAAGACTGTAAGCTATGCGGGTATCCACATGGCTGAGGATGCAAATATGCTCAACGAGGTCAAGGTCGTTGGTCAGAAATCAACAATGAAGCTCGAAGTTGACCGCAAGACATTCGACGTATCAAGTAACCTTGCAAACGTGGGCGAGTCTGCATCCGAGGTCCTCGACAACATCCCAAGCGTTGAGGTCGATAACGACGGTAATGTGTCACTTCGCGGAAACAGTTCCGTAGAGGTGTGGATCAACGGCCGTAGCGCCGGACTCACCTCCGACAACATGGGACAGATTCTCCAGCAGATTCCTGCCGAGAGCATCGACAGGGTGGAGGTTATGGACAACCCATCAGCAAAGTTCTCAGCCGAGGGCGGTGCCGGCATCATCAACATCATTCTGAAGAAAGACCGCAAGGCTGGCTACTACGGCTCTGTATCGGCTGGTGTCGATACTCGAAACGGAGCTCGCGGAGGCATCAACTTCAACTATAACTCCCGTTATGTTGACTTCTTCGTGAACCTCGGCTTGCGTCATAACGAGAACGTAGGAAAGCAGAACAGCGACCAGACATTCTTCGATGAATCAGGCAATCCAAGCAGATATGCCCGACACAACACACGCACAACAAATATGCGTAACAACCTCTTCTCACGTGCCGGAATAACATTCCACCTGACAGACAAGGACGACATCGCCCTCACAGGTATGATGATGCACGGAAAGAACAAGTCATGGAGCAGCACACCATACTATTATGGCAACATCATAAACGGAGTTGACGACCCAACAAAGCTTTTGTTCCGCCGAACCACAGGCAAGGGACCTATGGACATGATAAACGGAATGTTCAACTACCGCCATAACTTCTCTAACACCCATTCCATCGATTTCACAGTAAGCACAAACAAGTTCAAGAGCGAGAACAGCGATGTTTATCAGGACTCTACCACATACTATGATGGCACAGCAACAGCTTTCGGATATCAGTATCGTCCTGCAAACGGAAAGAACCGCCGCTATGAGGTGAAACTCGACTACGAGAACAAGATAAGCGACAACTTCAAACTCGAGACAGGCTACAACGGCACTTTCTCACATGAGAATACTCCTAACGAGATGTGGCGTGCAGATAACTGGAACGGCGAGGACAGAAGTCTCGACTCTACTTACTACAACAAGTTCATCTACAAGAACACCATCCATGCAGGCTATGCAACGGCAAACCTCACACTCGGCAAGTTCGGTATTATGGCAGGACTTCGTGGCGAGTATTGGAAGGTGGATACAGAGAGCCGTGACTGGTGGCATGAGCACGACGGTAAGGCGATAAAGCCTTACAAGAAGGATTTCTTCCAGCTCTTCCCATCTCTCTTCATGTCATATCAACTCACGGAGTCACAGCAGTTGCAGCTCAACTACACACGCCGTCTCCGTCGTCCTTGGGGCGGACAGCTCAACTCATTCCGCAACACAAGCGATGCATCCATGATCTCATTCGGTTATCCAGAGCTGACACCGGAGTTCTCTAACTCATTCTCTCTTAACTACCTCAAGACATGGGACCAGCACTCACTCCTCGTAAGTGCATACTATCGTCCTACAACCGACGTGATTCAGCGCGTCAGCTATCTTGGCATAGACAAGAAAACAATGTACTCCACATCATTGAACGTTGCAAAGAGCCAGTCATCAGGTATTGAGCTTACTGCAAAGAACAAAATCTTCAAGATTGTCGACCTCAACACCAACATCAATGCATACTACTATAAACTCGACAGCTTCTCGCGCGATATCAACGTCGATAACGAAGGCAATCCTGTAGCAAGCGGTCCTGGCGCAGGCATCCTTACTGTTTACGGTCCATCCAACGACAACTTCACATGGAATGCCCGCATGACGGCTTCAATCCGTCTGCCATACGACATCTCCATCCAGACCTCCGGCCGCTACAACTCACGTGCCGTAATCACCCAGGGTTACCGTCCTTCATCCTATCAGGTTGACTTCGGTATAAGGAAGAACTTCTTCAACCGCCTCTTCACCGTCTCAATCAACTGCCGCGACGTGCTCAACTCACGTCATGGCGAGAACTTCAGAACTGGCGAAGACTACGAGATTCACCAGCTCTTCCGTCGTGGCGGACGTAAGGTAAACTTCAACCTCACATGGAACTTCGGCAACGGTGGCAACAAGAAGAAGGGTCGTCCAGGCGAGGAGGATGATGACGACGACAACAACAATAATAACAATAATAACGCTATTGGTGGCGACGGTGGCGGCTTCGATATGTAAACCCCACTCGCGAAATTTGTAAAAGATAAAGCCTTGCTTCCTACATAGGGGGCAAGGCTTCTTCTTTGGTCAAATTTTATAATCGCACCTTGCGATGCAGTTTTCGGAACAAGAATTAGCGTTGACAACCATAAAATATAATTTTAAAACGCTAAGACGCTAAGGCGCAGAGTGTTATTATTCATCCTCAACAGACAAAAAGAAATCGGTTTGCCAATGAAAGAGATAAAAATCGAGGGGATAGGGTGTCTGTATAAATAGGTTCACAATATACTGAACCTTTTTCTGTTCTTCTTGCTTTCCCGACATGGACCGAGGCTTGAATGTTAACGTTTTTGATATTTATACACGCATTTCGTCATCATGTTTGAATAAAGTTTGATTTTGCCTATTTCTCGACAGAAAAGGTATGATAACAGAAAATAGTGAACCAAGTTTTTGCTAAATCGAAACGTTGGCTCGCAAATTTAAGTATCTGATTATCAGCACTCTTTGTTATATGCTGATATACTTGTACCCCAAAAAAGGTTCAGTATATAGTGTACCAAAAATAAACACACCCTATATCGGATGGCGGGTGATGGCTGTTAGCCTTGCAGGCTGTATCAGCAATTTGGTCGAACTCACGTTATATATTTGGCAATGCCGAAATTAGTTACTACCTTTACCAACGGAAATCAGTCACAGGAATATAAGGATTTGCTTTACAGATACCTCCAGAAACATAAGGAAAAATAACTCGATAAACTGAGATTAAATCGCTTAAATTTAACGTGAGTTCGAGACATGCTTTATGTTAATTATATATAATCATTGGCAGATTTTTTTGCGAATTGGAAATATGATAGTACCTTTGCCAAAAATATAAACCTGTGTAGCTTTTAACAAACTCAAATATACAAATAACAAATCACACATAACTAAACAAATAGTTCAATTAAAACAAAATGAAACTAAGAAAACTACTTTTGCTGTTCGTATTTGCACTTACAGCAATGGCAAACGCACAGCAGTTGCCCCCTGTACCTGTTGACACAGGTGTTCGTATTGGTAAACTCCCCAATGGTCTTACCTATTACATCCGTCACAATGAATGGCCTGAGCATGTAGCTAACTTCTATATCGCCCAGCGTGTAGGTTCTCTTCAGGAAGAGGAAGACCAGCGTGGCCTTGCTCACTTCCTTGAGCACATGGCCTTCAATGGTTCTGAACACTTCAAGGAGAATGGCATCATCGAGTTCTGCCGTTCACTCGGTGTGGCTTTTGGTCGTGACCTCAATGCTTACACAAGTATCAATGAGACTGTCTATAACATAAACAACGTTCCAACGACACGTCAGTCTGCCCTCGACTCATGCCTCATTATCATCAAGGACTGGAGTAACGGTCTTCTGCTTGAGGATAAGGAGATAGACAAGGAGCGTGGCGTTATACACGGCGAATGGGCTATGCGCAACAATGCCAATATGCGATTGCTTGAGGCTAACCTCCCAAAGCTCTATCCAGGCTCAAAGTGGGGTGTTCGTCTTCCTATCGGACTTATGAGCGTGGTGGACAACTTTGAATACGATGCTTTGCGCAAGTACTATAAGAAATGGTATCGTCCTGACAATCAGGCTGTCATCGTAGTTGGTGACGTGGACGTGGACCATACAGAAAAGGTTATCAAGGAACTCTTCAGTTCTATCCCTCTTGACCCTAATGCTGCAAAGGTGGAGAAATATCCTGTGCCTGACAACTATGAGCCTATCTATTTTGTTGACAAGGACAAGGAGATGAGAAACAATCAGATTAACGTCTGCATGAAGATTGATGCCATGCCTGACAGTCTGAAGGGCACAATGATATATCTCGTTAACCATTATATAAAGATGATGCTGAGAGGTATGCTTGAGTCACGTTTCAACGAACTGGCACAGAAGCCGGAATGTAATTTCGTGGCAGCAAATGCCCAAGTAGGCAATTATGTGTATTCCGACACTAAGGATGCTTTCCAGCTTTACGTCGTTCCAAAGGAGAACAAGGACCTTGAAGCCCTTCGTGATGCTGTGCGTGAGATAATGCGTGCAAAACAGCATGGTTTCTCAGCTTCAGAGCTTATACGCTCAAAGGATGGTTTCATGTCATGGATAGAGAAAGAATTCCTCAACCGTGACAAGCGTGAGAATGATATGTTCGGTAGTCAGTATAGCAGCCATTTCGTTCACAACGAGCCTATTCCAAGCATTGAGGACGAACATCAGTTCTGGAACATGATTTCGCAGATGGTGACACCTGAGATGGTGAATCAGTATGCTAATCAGGTAATCAGCGTTAGCGATACAAACCTTGTCATCTATGAGTTTGCTCAGGAAAAAGAGGGCCGTTTCGTACCTACTGCAGATGAGCTTCGCAAGACATACGAGGCAGCACGTGCAGAGAAGCAGGAGCCTTGGGTGGATAACACCAAGAACGAGCCTCTGATTGCAGAACTTCCTAAGAAGGGAAGTATCAAAAAGACTACTGAGAACGCAGCCCTTGGCTATAAGGAACTCACACTTAGTAATGGTGCTACCGTCATTCTGAAGAAAACCGACTACAAAACCGACGAGATTCAGCTTACCGCATTCTCAAAGGGAGGTACCTGCCTCTATGGAGAGAAAGACTATTCTAACCTGAAGGTTATGGATTATATTGGCCGTCTCTCTGGACTTGGCAACTTCAGCAATAACGAACTGCAGAAGGCTCTTGCAGGAAAGCAGTGTAACGTAAGCTTTAACATGAACGTCACACGCAGCAACGTGAGAGGTCAGACCACTCCAAAGGATATTGAGACTTTCTTGCAGCTGGTATATCTTAACTTCACTTCTGTAGCAAAGGATTCACCGGCATTTGAGTCATTCATGGGGCAACTGAAGCTCGTCCTGCCAAGTCAGGGACTTCAGCCTGAGTATGCCTTTGAGGACTCTCTCACCACTATTACTACCAGCGGAAATCCACGTTACAAGATGCTGTGCGAGGCTGACATTAATAAGATATCATACGACCGCTGTCTTGAGATTATCAAAGAGCGTACAGCCAATGCAGCAAACTACACATTCGTATTCGTAGGCAACTATGACGAGGCTACCCTACTTCCTCTTATCGAGCAGTATATTGCCTCTCTTCCTGCCAATAAGGCTGACAACGTGGCTCTGAAGGATGTAACTTCATTCTTCAAAGGTAAGAAGAAACTTGATTTCAAGCGCAAGATGGAAAGTCCGAAGCCACAGCTTGCAAACATGTACTATGCTCCGGCAGAGAATACACGCAAGAATGACGTGCTTATGAAATACACTGGTGAGGTGCTTTCAAATGAGATGCTGAAACAGGTTCGTGAGGATGCTTCTGCAGCCTACCATTGTAGTGCTTCCTGCAGAATCAATCTTACAGGTTCTACACCATTAGTAACTCTCAACACCTCTGCTCCTATCTCTGACCCTTCAAAGCTTGACATGGCAGCTGAGCTTATGAAGAAAATCGTGAATGACGCAGCAGATAAGGTAGATCCTGACAAGGTTACCAAGATAAGAGAGAATATGCTCAAGGAGGCTGAAATCTCATTCAAGAGCAATGGTTTCTGGGTAGGTGCTATCATAGAGTGGAAACTCTATGGCAAGGACAACTACACCGACTATAAGAAGCTTATTGAGAGCGTTACTCCAGAGGACATATCTTCTTATATCAAGAATGTAATTCTCAAGAGTGGCAATCATGCCGAGGTTATCATGCGTCCAGAATAATATATTCTGACGATATAAAAACGATGCAGGGGTGGCGAAATGCCACCCCTGATTGTTTTATGTCCTGTGAATTTAAGGAGCACAGAATTAGCAAAAAAAATAAGAAAGATGCAAGATTCTGCGAGCGCCGAAGGTGCGACACCTAAAAGGGCGGTGCGTAAGCGCCGTTGATATAGATAGGTTTGATTCAAAGAGCGCTGTAAGTGCGATACTTATTATAGGTATCGCACTTACAGCGCTCTAATTACTATGATAACCTCATATAACAGCCCTTACGGACTGCCCTTTTAGGTGTCGGGCTTACAGTCCTCGAATGGTGACAATTAATAAACACAGAGACTCAGAAACAGCACCTTACGGTGCTTGAAGTGTCAAGATTTACCAATCTTTATCCAATAAGAATTTTAACTGATGGTAAAAGATTGGGAACTTGCTTAAGCCTGTTGAGCCTTAGCGAAAAATTTTTGTCAGTTAAAAAGCAACTTGTTGCTAAACCATATAAACTTTGCGACTTAACGTCTTAGCGTTATAAATATAACCTGAGGTAAATTTTCTTGAAAGCCCCCAAGCACTGAAGTTGCATTTATTATGAAGAAAAACAAAAGAGCCGCACCCTATATATCGGATACGGCTCTTTAGTTATATTACTTTATATTTTTTCTTATCTTATGCCTTAACCTCTGCTGTTGCAGGTGCGTTCTCTTCCTCAACGATCTTCTTACCAAGTGTGAGGTAAGCTGTAGGAGCAGCGATGAAGATTGAAGAGAGAGTACCGAAGAATACACCGAGAATCATTGCGAATGAGAAGCTGCGGATAGAATCACCACCGAGGATGAAGATACAGAGCAGCACAATCAATGTAGATACTGATGTATTGATAGTACGAGCGAGAGTCTGGTTTACAGAGTCATTGAAGACAATCTGCTTATCCTGCTTAACGTGGATACCGAGGTTCTCACGGATACGGTCGAATACTACCACCTTATCGTTGATAGAGTAACCGATCACTGTCAGGATAGCACCAATGAAGGTCTGGTCAATCTCAAGGCTCCAAGGAACGATGTCATAGAGTGCTGAGTAGAAACCGATAACCACTACTGTATCAACAGCGAGGGCAACGATTGAACCTACAGAGAATGCTACGTTGCGGAAACGGATGAGGATGTAGATAAAGATAGCTACGAGTGCAACCAATACAGAGATGATAGCGCCGTATGTGATATCCTTAGCTACTGAAGGACCTACCTTCTGAGAAGAGATGATTGAACCACCCTCACGAACGTCTGGGTTCTTGAATGCCTCAACGCTTGCCTGCTTTACGAAGCCACCCTTCTTCAGACATGTGTAGAGCTTATTCTCACACTCGTCGTCAACTGTTGAACTGTTAGACTCGATCTTGTAGTTGGTAGAAACACGGAGTGTCTTACCGTCAGTACCGATTGCGATAGCGTTGGTGTTAGAACCTGCGAACTCCTCACTGAGGATAGGACGAACCTGCTCAGGCTCAACAGCGTTCTCGAATGCGATTACATAGTTACGACCACCTGTGAAGTCGATAGACTCAGAAAGACCGCGAACAGCGAAAGAAGCGATGAATGCAACTACTGCGATACCATATAATACGAAGCTCTTCTTATAAACAGACATGAATCTGTACTTGGTATTCTGGAGGAATGTACGTCCGAATGTGAGGTTCAGCCACTTGTCCTTAGCCATACGGTTCTCATAAACGATACGTGTGAGGAATACGGCTGTGAAGAATGAACATACAATACCGATGATCCATGTTGTAGCGAAGCCCTTGATAGGACCTGTACCGATAGTCAGCAGGATGATACCTGTGATGAGGGATGTGAGGTTAGAGTCGAAGATTGCAGAGAATGCGTTGCTGTAACCTGCTGCGAGTGCCTGCTTCATGCCAAGACCTCTGCGGAGCTCTTCCTTGATACGCTCGTAGATAAGCACGTTGGCATCCACCGCCGTACCAAGCGTCAGGACAATACCCGCTATACCCGGCATGGTCAGAGCCGACTGGAACGATGCAAGAATACCGAGTGTGAAGAATAGGTTGACGATAAGTGCAGCGTCAGCCATGAGACCTGGGATTGCACCGTACATCACAATCATGTAGATGCAGAGGAGTACGAATGCGATAGCGAATGACCAGATACCCTGCTGGATAGACTGAGCACCGAGTGTAGGACCTACAACCTCCTCCTGTACGATACGTGCAGGTGCAGGCATACGACCAGACTTCAATGTGTTAGCCAAATCCTTTGTATCCTCGATAGTGAAGTTACCAGAAATCTGTGAGTTACCACCAGCAATCTCACCATGTACCATAGGAGCTGAGTAAACAGCGTCATCAAGAACGATGGCAATAGCCTTGCCTGTGTTAGCCTTTGTAAGAGCAGCCCAGAGACGAGCACCCTCTGTATTCATTGACATGCTTACAACCGGGCGGCCTGTTGTGTGGTCGAATTCATCCTTTGCATCAACGATAACGTCACCCTCAAGTGGAGCACGACCGTTGGTAGAAGTAACCTTGAGAGCATAGAGCTCGAAGATGTTCTTGTTACCGTCCATTGACTTGGCACTCCAGAGAAGCTTGCAGTCAGAAGGAAGAACCTTCTTAGCCTCATCGCTATAGATAATCTTGTTGATGGCAGCAGTATCACGAACATGAGCATAACCAACGAGGCTATAACCCTGATTGATAGGCTGGAAGATAGCGAGGAGTGGGTGCTGCTTCTTCAACTGCTCGGTCTTAGCATCTACCTTACCGGTTGCAGCTGTATTAGCGTCAGACTTCTTCAACTGGAAGTTTGCCTGTGCAGCTGGCTTTGCAGGCTCTGCCTTTGCAGAATCAGCAGCCTCAGCCTTAGTTGTATCTACAGTCTCAGAATTAGCATTAGCAACACGCTGGTCGAGCTGTGAGAGGTAAGGAACGATTTCCTGTGAGTTGTATGTCTCCCAGAACTCAAGGTTTGCAGAACCCTGGAGGAGCTTACGTACACGCTCAGGCTCACGTACACCAGGCATTTCAACCATGATACGACCATCCTGACCTTCGAGTTTCTGGATGTTAGGCTGAACAACACCGAACTTGTCAATACGGTTGCGGACAACGTTGTATGAGTTGTCAATAGCAGACTGAACCTCAGTACGGAGAGCCTTCTCAACCTCAGCGTCGGTGCTCTGTGTGCTTACCTTGCCCTTGAGCTGCTGAGTAGCGAAAATCTCAGCGAGACGGCGGCCAGGAGCGTTCTTCTTGAATGATTTGATGAAGAGAGAGATAAAATCGCTCTGTGATGTCTCTTCTTCCTTCTTTGCCTCCTCCATTGACTTTACGAAGGCTGCGTCTGTCTTGTGGTCAGCGAGTACCTCAACTACGTCAGGTACACTGATTTCAAGGATTACGTTCATACCGCCCTTAAGGTCAAGACCCAAACCGATCTGAGTCTCAAGGCAGTTCTGATAAGAATAGATGCCAAGATACTTTACTGAATCCTTGTAATCCTGCTGGGCAATAGGATCCTTAATCTTAGCAGCCTGACCGTCATAGTAGCTTGTAGCCACTGAGAACGACAGATAGAAGATGCTTGCAAGCGTCAGAAGTACGGCGGTTACAAGTACAATTCCTTTGTTTTGCATTTTGATTAAATTGTTTTATTATTTTTGTTTTTATTCTTGTCTTTTTAGGTTTTGAGGTTGTTAGGTTTTCTGGTTCCGAGGTATTCAGGTTATCAGGTTCTAAGGTTTTTCGGTTATCAGGTCATTCGCTTCATGACCCCAAAAACCTCTAACCTCGCTAACCTCATATTAGCCTCATAACCTCCCTAACCTCATCCTTATGTGCGCATACGACGTGCAAAGATACATAAATTTCTTCAATTTGCGAAATTTCAGAGCACAAATTACACTTTTAACCTTATAAAATGGCAAATAAAGCCTATCTTCCGTGCCATTTTACCCATCCGACTACAGGATAATGGTCGGAAAGATTGCATTTTTTATCCACATGGAAACTGTATGGCTCAAGATCATCGGTACACATAACATTGTCAATTCTGACATACATACCATTCCTGTGATAGGTGAAACCTGGTCCCATGGCTGTAGAGACATAGCAGTCCTCAAGCTCTTTAGCAACGGTTCTACGAGCATAGCTTATCGGTATATCGTTAAAGTCTCCGCAGACAATCATAGAACGCCCTTTATGCATTCTCACATAGCTTGCAACAGCTTCTGCCTGAGGAGCCCTGACAGCTGCAGCCGCACCAAGTTTCTTGAGTACAAACTTAGACTCTGTCTTTATACCACTACGCGCCATATCACCCTTTACCATATCGCCAAATTGCTTTTTCTCCTCTTTCGAGAATTTGTTTGTCTCAAGATGGTTGTTGAGGATTATCAGCTCCTTGCCGTTGACATCGAGATAGAATGCCGCACTCAAGTTTGCCTTTGACTCATATTTCAAAAGCTCGTGTTTCTTGATAGGATACTTGCTGAGTACCATCAACGTCGTTCCACCCTCTATCTTGCAGGTATCAAGGTATGGCATCTTAGGTCTTAGGATTGAATCAACATCATCCCTAACCGAGTAATGGAATGGAGCCTCCTGAAGACATACGACATGACAGTCCTCATCAGCGATATACTGAAGCATTTTCCTGCGTGTATCTTCCACCGAAAACTCCTTGCTATGATCATGCTGGTTACCGAATCCCCATGTATTGTATGTCATTATCTTCAAAGCACCTAAAGGCACATCTCCAGCTGCATGGACAGGACAGTACTGCATGACAGGCACATAGCACACAACAAAACCAAGGAATGGAATAAGTATGTGTTTCTTGCTTATGAACATCCATATCACAATCATTCCGAGATTTGCCAGCGCAAACAGAGGAAAGGCATAGCCTCCCGTTGTCATGATTGGCCATGAACGAGGGTCAAGCAAATCCGCAAACCCCGTCACCAACATCGCAAAAATGATGACGAGGTTTGCGGAAATAGTCATATTTAGAATGAACTTCTTCAATTACTATACCCTTTACACTTTTACTCTATGCTAATTCTTACTTGCATCAAAGAGTTTCTTCTTCTCTTCCGCAGAAAGGCTCGCATAGCCTGAACGGCGGATTTTATCAAGGATAGCATCTATCTCAGCCTCATCGCGCTTCTTCTGGGCATTATAGTCCCAATCTGCCTGATGAGTAGAAGTAGAGCGGAAATGCGGGTCTTTATTATATCCGCTATCCTCTCTATCCAAATGCATCCATTTCCTTATCTTGCCAAGGATTGTAGCAGCTTTTTGGTCGTTCTGCGTTCCCTGATATGAATCCCAGCCTGCAAACGAAGTCTGACGACGTTCCGACTTCCTCCAGTGACGTATAAGGAAGAATCCAAAGAGCATACCGCCAAGGTGTGCTACATGAGCTACACCATCACCGGAATTAGACAACGCAAGACCAATCTCAAGTCCTGCATATCCTATAACAAGCCATTTTGCCTTGATCGGGAATGGGATAGGAATGATAAACATCCTCTCTTCCGGATATGTCATACCAAAAGCAAGAAGAATGCCATATATACTTCCAGAAGCTCCTACCGTAGTCATCATATTCAACTGCTGCTGAAGCAATGTATCTGGTGATATCCTCGATATTTCCAAGAACTGATTCATACTTTCTGGAGATATGGCATAATAGACCATGAAAGTCTGCGAAATCTCCTGAAGCAATCCTGCACCAATTCCACATACAAGATAGTAGATGATGAAGCGCTTAGATCCCCATGTACGCTCCATAACAGCACCGAACATCCACAATGCGAACATATTAAAGAACAAGTGGGCCCAACCACCGTGCATGAATATATATGTCACTAACTGATAAATGTGGAACTGGCTGGCCTGCCAATAGTGAAGCCCGCACCAAGAAGTTATGCTTGGCACGAGTTGAGATGCTAAAAATGCTATGCAGTTGATGATGAGCAACTGCTTGGTTATCGTAGGAATTGTCTGCATTAATAATTTTCTAAATATAGAAGAACGCCGAGATACAGATATGGCCGGATATCGTATTGCGGAACTTGAACTTATTCACGTCAAAACGATAGCTTGCTCCTATGCCGCCACTACCGATCTTTACACCGACTCTTGGCTCTGCCAAACAAGCTATATTGCCTGCACGATAGCCGGTTCCCCAGAAATACTCTGCTCCAATCTTTGCCTGGAACATAAAGTATTTTGCGAACCATACAGTCGGACGGACACCAAGTCCGATGCAATAGCGATCCAAATCATCGACACCCTTGTAGTTCTCGCCCCATGCGTAGTTGAAATCGAGGAAGAAATCCTTACCGACATCAAATCCGAGGAACTGATGATTGCCATCAATGATACCATAGTTCACGTAAATGGCATCAATATATTTATGATAGTCGAAACTTGAAGAGTTTGAGCCTCCGTAATACTGCGGAGCTGCCTCTGCAGCCATATTGTTTACAGCATCTGCTGTTGGAGCCTCTGCTTCCACGCTTTCCAACTCTTTATCTGTTTCGTTTTCCGTTGTCAAATCATTTTCTGCAAAAGCAATTGAACTGCAGAATAACATTGCTAAGAATAATATTTTCTTCATTTATAAACCTACACTGATTCGTGACGTGTGCAACATTTTTCGTTATTTTAATGTCGATGAACCCCTGGATACATCTATTTTGCGTACAAAATTAGTAAGAAATATCCAATTCACAAAATCTTTACCGCTAAAAAGACTTAGAACAGCATAAATTCATGACATAAAAAAAGGGAGACCGATTCACATCAGCCTCCTGAATACAATACTAAAACCTAATTTTTATACTACTAAAACCTAACTCTATTATTCTTAATATTGTACCGCGCTTTTAACGCAGATTGTTGTGTATGATGGATGCTATTCCACATGCTGTAGAAACAGCCACCATGAGCAACATAAATACTGTTGCATAATCAATAGTCATAATTCTTTTATCCTTCTTTTATACCCGATCTGTTAAGACCAAGTTGTTATCCTTATATGAATACAATCCTTTACCGCTTCTTACAAAGCTAATTGCCTGTATTTTCTTTCTGAGTGCTTCTTCGCACGAAGCTAACAGGGTTTATTGCTCGCAGAGCAGCACCCGTCTCTGATTTCTGGTGCAAAGGTACTAATTGTTATCGTACACAACAAATCTTTATGCAACTTTATTCCGTTTTTACCCATTCTTTTGACCTTAGTCAAGCAATTGATTTTTAGCAACAAACGGGTATTTTACCAAATGATAAACAAAAATGAGAAAAATAATTATCAGCATATATCAGATAACGCCCAGAAGGGGCAATAAGCCAATAGCATAGGGCATCGCCCTATGTATAGGGAAGTTTGTAATTTCGCCCTGCAAGGGCAAAAGCTCTAACACAAATTAATGCTTTTGCCCTTACACGGCGTTAATTACACCTCAAATTTCCCCATGGCGATGCCATGGGCTAGAAGCTTTAGCCCCTTCGGGGCGTTATCAGACATATGCGGAAATCACAACGAAAAATATAATAGCACATATAGCAAATGGCTAAACTATATAAAAAATGCCGCTTGAGCATTTCATAAAGAAACCACTCAAGCGGCAATTATAATCTAATCAATAATCCGAACTAATAATTATACATTATTAATTATAAATTATCAATTAACTGAGAATCAGTTTAGAGCTTTGGACCAGCAGCAACGAGAGCCTTACCAGCCTCATTGTTTGTGTACTTGCTGAAGTTCTTGATGAAACGAGCAGCGAGGTCCTTAGCCTTCTCCTCCCACTGTGAAGCGTCAGCGTATGTATCGCGTGGGTCGAGGATAGCTGGGTTAACGTTTGGAAGAGCTGTAGGAACAACGAAGTCGAACATAGGGATCTTCTTTGTCTCAGCCTTGAGGATAGAACCATCGAGGATAGCGTCGATGATACCACGTGTATCAGGAATAGAGATACGCTTACCTGTACCGTTCCAACCTGTGTTTACGAGGTATGCCTTAGCACCAGACTTCTCCATCTTCTTAACGAGCTCCTGAGCGTACTTTGTTGGGTGGAGCTCAAGGAATGCCTGACCGAAGCAAGCAGAGAATGTTGGAGTTGGCTCTGTGATACCGCGCTCTGTACCAGCAAGCTTAGCTGTGAAACCAGAGAGGAAGTAGTACTGAGTCTGCTCAGGTGTAAGGATAGATACTGGAGGAAGTACACCGAATGCGTCAGCTGAAAGGAAGATAACGTTCTTAGCAGCAGGACCAGCAGACTTGCCGTTTACCTTCTTAACGATATTCTTGATGTGGTCGATTGGGTAAGACACACGAGTGTTCTCTGTTACGCTCTTGTCAGCGAAGTCAATCTTACCGTTAGCATCAACTGTTACGTTCTCGAGGAGAGCGTTACGCTTGATAGCACCGTAGATGTCTGGCTCATTCTCCTTAGAGAGGTTGATAACCTTTGCATAGCAACCACCCTCGAGGTTGAATACGCCCTCGTCGTCCCATCCGTGCTCGTCATCACCGATAAGGAGACGCTTTGGATCAGTAGAGAGAGTAGTCTTACCTGTACCAGAAAGACCGAAGAAGATAGCTGTGTTCTCACCCTTCATATCGCAGTTAGCAGAACAGTGCATAGAAGCGATACCCTGAAGTGGGAGGAAGTAGTTCTGCATAGAGAACATACCCTTCTTCATCTCACCGCCGTACCATGTGTTGATGATAACCTGCTCACGGCTTGTTACGTTGAATGCAACACAAGTCTCAGAGTTAAGACCGAGCTCCTTGTAGTCAGAAACCTTAGCCTTAGAAGCGTTGTAGATAACGAAGTTTGGCTCGAAGTTAGCGAGTTCCTCTTCTGTTGGCTGGATGAACATGTTTGTTACGAAGTGAGCCTGCCAAGCAACCTCAACGATGAAACGAACAGCAAGACGTGTAGCCTTGTTAGCGCCACAGAAAGCATCAACTACATAGAGGTTCTTGTTGCAGAGCTCCTTAACAGCGAGATCCTTAACCTTACCCCAAACCTCCTCAGACATTGGGTGGTTGTCGTTCTTGTACTCTTCAGATGTCCACCATACAGTGTCCTTAGAGTTCTTGTCCATTACGATGTACTTATCCTTAGGAGAACGACCTGTGTAGATACCTGTCATAACGTTTACAGCGCTAAGCTCAGTGTTCTGACCTACCTCGTAACCCTCGAGGCCTGCCTTTGTCTCCTCTGCGAAGAGTACTTCGTAAGAAGGATTGTGCGCAATCACTGTAGAACCAGTGATGCCATACTGTGTCAAATCCAAATTTGCCATTGTTTTGTTATACTATTATTTTAAAAAAGTGATTAAACTTATAAATACAGTCTTTTCTTTTTCCCGAAATTTGGCACAAAGGTACAAAAAAAATAATTCTTGGCAAAAAGTTTTCGCCAAGAATTAATATTTTTATGTAATAATTTTTCCAATATTTATGTTATCGCTAACAATTCGTTATTGTTTGCAACGTGCAGTTTGCAATTTGTCAGCAAAAAAGCCCGATATTTTACATATCAAGTTGTTTGAGCAATTCGTCATTACCGAGATGACAAGCCTTGACTTTGCCGTTTTCCAGAACGAAGTTGTCAGGCACCTTTGTAGTTCCTATCGCCTTCACTACTGGAGACTCCCACATAAGTCCGTCACAAATCGTTGACCAAGCCGTACTGTCATTGCCCACAGTCCTCTTTGCATCCACAGCCGAAGCATCGATACTTATACCAAGAACCTTCGGAACCTGCTTGCCTTGCGCCTTCAACTCTTCTATCTTCCTAAAGACACGACGTGAAATACTTATTCCGTCATAATCCCAGGTAGCCCAGACGAGAATAATCGTCTTGCCGACACGATATTGCGAAGCCTGAACGTCCTTGCCCTGAATGTCTTTCGCCGTAAAGGCAGGAAGCACATCCCCCACTTGCAAGGGGACATTCTCAAGTCCTACGGAAAGTCGAACTATTGAGGCCTCTTTTTCGTTTTTCTCGCTCATCAGCTTAACAAGCTCCTTCGCTTTCTTAAGGTCGGGCTTAGCTGTAACGATGAAATACTTCCTCAACATCCATCGGCTTATTATCGAAGAAGGATTTTCCCTTATGAACTGCTCAGCCTGTTTCATCAGGCCGTCAGGCGACTGCGACGAGGTGTTCTTTCGCCACTTGGTCATCCTGTCGTTGGCATCAGTACCCGTCACCTCGATATCCTTGATATGAGAAGCATCAGCCTTCAGGTCAACGCTCTTACCCGGCTCTACGAAGACAGGTATCTCCGAATAGTTCGGCAGCACTATGACAATCGTGCCTTCCGACTCACATGGTATCTCGTATGCAAAGCGACCGCCCTGCACCATTATAGTGTCGATACCACTTATCGCCCCATCAGGACTATAGACAAAGAACTGTCCCTGATTCATCTTGAGGAAACGGCCCTCAAGACTGAAATGGTGACTGTCTGCCCCGCATGAAGCAAGGAGTAATATCAGCAGACTACTCGCCAGTAAACTCCAAATCCTCATCTGCATAAGGCTTCAGACTTGGGTCCTTCTGCAACGCCTCCTTCAGAAGGTCTGTTCCTGAGAACACACTTCCCTCACGATAGCAGCATACAGAGTGCAGATAACTTGTCATAGCATCTGGATTCTTGATTGCCTTGAATGTAGCACGACCCTGAGAATAGTCGCCTGCCATAATCTGAGCAAGACCAGCCATATTGTTATATACACCCTTATAGTCAGCAGCAGCCTGCTTGTAGTTACCCTTAACGAAGTTCACAGCACCCTGAACGCGGTTGATGTCGTTTGAGTTACCAGCCTTTGACATATAAGCCTCAGCCTCCTTCAAGTTACCGTTCTTCAGTTCGAGGAGAGCCATGTTTGACTGGCACTCACCAGCACGTGGGTTTACCTGAAGAGTCTTGTTCACCCATGCCTTAACCTCGCCGTCGTTGTTCTTTGAGAACTCACAAGCAGCTACATTATTGTATGCACGATAGTCGTTAGGATACAGCTCTACGCACTTCTTGTAGATAGCCTCCTTCTTGTCCATATCAGCAATGGTACTTGCATAGTAGAGGATCTCATCTGCACTAAGTGACTGTGGGTTAGAAGCATAGTCAGCAGCAATCTCCTCATCGCTACGTCCAACTGCCTCATAGTTGATAATCATACGAGCACGACGCAACTGTGGAAGAATCTGCTTTGTCAAATCCTGGAAGCCCATGCTGAGGTGCTTGATCTGCTCCTCACGCTCCTCTGGATCCTTATACATATTCAGCACGCGGAGGATAAGCTCCTTATCCTGAATGTTGCTGGCTGCAACGAGCTGCTGGAAACCTTCCCAGTCCTCAGCTGTATATTCACCAGTAACGCTTGTTGCGAGGTTTGTCTTCTTCAACTGAGAATCAACATAGTCCTCAGAAACATTCTGACGCTTAACAGCAAGCTTTGTGTTAATATCCTGAGCACCATCAGGTGAAGCGTATGCCTTTACCTCGATATCACCGAGGTTATATCTCTTTGCATCTGCATTGATGTTCTCAAGAAGCTTCACAAACTCCTGGATAGAGTTGTTCTTCAACTCACTCTGACGGAGAGTAGCCTGATTAATAAGGAACGTGATGCTTGCCTCCTGCTTCTCCTTACGGATACGCTGGAATGTATCAGGAGCAATAATACCACCACCCTGAACCAAAGCCTTCTTATAGAGACCTGCAGTAGCAATAACGCCAGTACCGATCTTCACGTCTGGCACATAAACGAACTTCTTACCAATGTGGGCATCGAATCTCAGATAGAGATCTGAACGATGCATGTCATCGCTATAGTCAAAGGCATCACGCATGGTATAGTGACCGCCAAGGAGATAAGAGATAGACTGGTCGTTACCCAGCACCTTCTCACCCTGGAAGGTTACGCCCTCACCACGCACCACCTTACCAGCAGCATTACGAAGCTCTGGAGTAACTGTGATGGTAGCCTTCTTGTGCATGTACTTCTCTGGGAAAGTACCGTTGATTGTTACAGGCACCTGTGTACCCAGAAGCTCAAGAGGCTCTGGATCTACGTTAAAATTATCGGCTGACAAAGGAGGAAGTTTCTTTGAGCACGAAGAAATTGCCACTGCTCCAAGTGCAATGACAGTTATTTTACCGATGAGATTTCTTTTCATTCTCTATTATATAAATAAGAAATTGTTTTCCTGAAATGTTTAGGATCAGGGGTAATTATAAAATATGTGCCGCGAGCGGGACTCGAACCCGCACGACCGTTTCGGGTCAAGGGATTTTAAGTCCCTCGTGTCTACCAATTCCACCATTGCGGCAAGTGGATTGTATGAACAAATCGGATGCAAAGGTACTGCTTTTACGATAAAAAAAAGAATAGTGTCGAAACAAATGTCCGTTTCTTAACTTTTTTTAGTTAACGCAAACTCGACGAACCGCCTTTATAGCAATCAGCAAGCTGCTTTTTTACTGACAATAATTAGCAATCTACGCAATCTTCAACCAATAAAAATGATTATCAACAATTACTAGATAGCGCCCCAAAGGGGCAATAAGCTCATAGCCCAGGGTAACACTCTGGGGAATTAGAGGGGTAGTTAACGCCCTGTAAGGGCAAAAGCTCTAATATGAGGTAATGCTTTTCCCCTACAGGGCGAAATTACCGAGCAATATATACCTAGGGCGATGTCCTAGGCTAGTAGCTTGTTGGGCTTTCAGCCCGCCTATCGCGTATATGCGGATAAACATAATAAAAAGATTGCGCAGATTGGGAACTTGCTTTAGCTTGTTGAGCCTTAGCGAAAAATTATTGTCAGTTCAGCACCAAAGGTGCGATTATTTTTTAATTTACTGAATATAATTTATTGTCAATTTACTTTCCCCAAAAGGCAATTTACTTTCCAGAATACCGGGCATCCCAATACTCACATCCTCCCCTATCCACATTTTAATATCTTGATTGTTCTGAAACCAATCAACAAATTCACTAGGGTTATAAACAATAATGGAAGTATAAAACCAATCACAACTTCAGAATCACACCCACCATCATATACTAAATAATATACCATCGCCCCAGCAACAATCAACGTAAAGAACGCATAAAAAGCCAGACATATAGCTCCAAGTTTCTTGATTCGTCGTGAGCCAAGAGCAAAACATGCTATTGAACAGGCAAGCCACAAATCAAGCAATAGTATGCCTGGATAACGACCACCAAACATCAATAACAAACCCACCAAATGAAGCGTCCACCATACGATGATTAGACGTTCACCCTTTACGAATTTCCAAATACTATCTTTTGAAGCCATAAATCTTTTTTAGAACGCGAAGACGCTAAGCCGCAAAGTTTTTTTCTGACCACGGATCTCACAGATTTAAGGGATTTTTCGCAAGGCTCAACAAGCTACGCAAGTGTCTCGCTTACGCTCGTGATTGACATCCCGATAATCCCGAATATCTGTGGTCGAAAAAATTCATGTTTCAATTAATGTCTCAATTAACGTCCAATTAATGTTGCAAGAAAAAAGCCTTACGGCGAAACACTAATTATGACATAAATTAAAACGTTAATTCTGACATTAATATCTTTTCTGAACACGAAACTCACGAAAGTAACGAAATTTTTCGTTTATTCTGTACATTCCGTGGTCAAAAATAAATCTCAGCGTCTCCGCGTCTTAGCGTTTAATTTTTTTGCTTTCCTGACCTCAATCCTCATCCGCGTCATCCGCGTCGATGCCATAGAAATACCCCTTGGAATCTAAATCCTTAGGCTCTTTTGTATTAACTGGGATCGTACTTGTCTGGATAAGTAATGAGACACCCATCTTCTCTACAAATATTCTCGGAGTAATATATTTTTTCATTTTTTTCTCTTCTTTATTGGAGTAATAAGGAGTACAAGGAGTTTAAGGAGTACAAGACGATAGTATTTATCGTTGAAGGTTGAAGCGATGAGGGATGAGGGTTTGTTACTATTAAACCTTATTCCTTACTCCATCACCCCCTATTCCGTATAGGACATTCGTCTTGTACTACTTAAGCGACTTTAGGAGCGTTACTCCTTGTACTCCTTGAACTTCTTCATTTATTTGATAACCACTTTCTTTCCATTCTTCACATAAACACCTGGCTTGAGGTTATTCTCGCTAACCTTTCTGCCGTTCAGGTCGTAGAGCTGGGTGTTAGCTGACTGGTGCTGGATGTTAGCCACGCCTGTAGTCTCTTCCTCGTCCAACACCTTGAGGGTGATAACCTTTGCACGATCATTAACAGTAGGAGAATAAGAACGGGTAACCACATCCATAAACCAGCGGAAAGGCTTGAGGTCAGAGCCGTTGCTCATTACAAGCTCGCCACCACCCATAGCGTAATACCCATACTCTGCCAAGGTCTCATACGGGATGGTGTTGTAAGTACCTACGAAGAAGAATGTTGCAGTAGTGGTAGAGCAATCCACAAAATTCTCTTCTTCAGGAGCAGCATATACGGTTGTCTTCTTAACGGATAACGTCTTCTCGCCCGTAGTCTTAGCCCTGATGAGATATGGGGCGTTAGGCTGGGTAGAACCGCTCTTCATCTTTATTATCTCCACTTCGGTCTCGTCAATCTCGCCGTCATCATCATTATCCCTCTGGATAATACCGTTGATATAAGCCATCTCGAAATCATCCTTCCAGTCCTCGTATTTCAAAGAGAAAGGAAGATACAGAGCCTGCCACTTCACGTTAGTGAAATTTCGGGTATATGAAACATTAATACCATCTGACTGCGAATCCATAGTGTAAGGGGCATTATCTGCTAAGGCTATCAAATTAAGTGCCGTTATATTTGAGCTCAAATCTCCCAACGCATCTTTATATGCCTCTACACTATTAGCAGGAACTTTTACGGAGATGAATTCTCTGACTTCATAAAAAACATCTTTCCCTAATTCTGGAGGTGTACTTCCCATAAAAGTTATATAGACGAGTTTATTAAATTCGAAAGCCCTATCTCCAATACTCTTTACAGAGTTCGGAATTGTGACTCCGGGAAGAGCATCGCAACTCGAGAAAGCCTTATTTCCAATACTCGTTACAGAGTTTGGAATTTCGACACCTCTGAGACTTTCGCAACTTTCAAAAGCACGTTCTCCAATACTCGTCACAGAGTTCGGAATTTTGATAGAGATGAGGTTTCCGCATCTTAGGAAAGCATTATTTCCAATACTCGTAACACCATCTTCAATTACAACAATCTTGATTTTGCCTCGATCACTATACCAAGGAGCTTTATTACTGTAAATATCATAATCAGGCATATTACCTGTTCCTGATATGGTCAACGTACCATCATCAGACAATTCCCAATCTACATCCGCATGAATTGCGGAGAATGAGAAAAGGCAGAATAAAAGAAGTAATAAATTCTTTAGCATTTTCTTTAGGTTTAAGGGGTTTATGGGGTTAAAGGGTTTTGAGGTTGGAAGGGTTTAGGAATGTCTAAGGTCTAAAGTCTTTTGCCGTTCTGACCTCTAACCTATAACCTTCTAACCTCATAACCCGTGAATTACTTCACTATCACTTTCCTTCCGTTCTTGACATACATTCCCGGCTTGAGGTTATTCTCATTCACCCTTCTGCCGTTAAGGTCGTAGGTCTGGGTGTTAGGAGATGCGTGTTGGATGTTAGCTACGCCAGTAGTCTCTTCACCAACCACTCTGATAGAGATCTCCTTTGCCGTATTATTATTTATGCCATAAACAGATTCACGTTCTTTTATCTCCATATACCAACGATATGCCCCTACGCCAGTTATGAGATTAATATAATTGATATCACCAAGATGCATCGTGTATTTATTGGTATAATACGCCATTAGATCCATTTTGCTTACTTTCTTGTAATTACCTGTAAAGATGAACTCTTGGGCAGTAGTAGAACATTTAATTTGATTCACATCTGACTCATATAAAGTTACATTCTCTGCATATAACGTCTTCTTACCTTTTTCCTTAGCCCTGATGATATAAGGAGTATTAGGGTATGTAGTACCGCTTTTTATCTTCACAAACTCCAATACCGTCTTGTCTATATCTCCATCATCATTTGTGTCATACTGGTGAACAGCATTTATATAAGCTATCTCGAAATCATCCTTCCAGTCCTCGTATTTCAGAGAGAAAGGAATATACAGAGGCTCCCAGTACTTAGAGAAATCTCGGGTATAAGAAACATCTGCATCATCTATCTGCGTATTTCGAGTATATGCATTACTGTTATCATTCAGAGATATTGATGTAAATTCCTTTATATTTGAAAATCCATAGCCAGCCAATGCATTCTTATATGTCTCTCCACTATTTGCAGGAACATATACAAGGATGGATTTATCAACATCATAAAAAACATCTTTCCCAAACGTTGGAGGTGTACTTCCCTTAAAAGTTATAGAACTGAGCCCTTGGCACCAAGCGAAAGCACTCTCTCCAATACTCATTACAGAGTTTGGAATTTCGACAGAGGTGAGAGCTTTGCAACTATAGAAAGCGTAATCTCCGATACTCGTCACAGAGTTCGGAATTTCGACTGAGGTGAGACCGAAGCAGTTATTGAAAGTACTAGTTTCAATACTCGTTACAGAATTTGGAATTTCGATTGAGGTGAGACCTGAGCATCCAGCGAAAGCCCAATATCCTATACTCGTCACAGAATTAGGGATTTTGACTGAGATTAGAGAATAACATCGGTAGAATGCTTCATTTCCAATACTCGTAACAGAGCTAGGGATTGTGACTGAGGTACAAGCTGAGCATTCAAAGAAAGCATTATCTCCAATATTCGTCACACCATCTTCAATTACAATTTTTTTGATGTTGTCTCGATCTTTACGCCACGGAGCTTTATCTTTGTCATGGCCATATGCCTGATAACCAGGCATACTCGTTCCAGATATGGTCAACGTACCATCATCTGACAGTTCCCATTTAAAATCATTATCATCCGCATGAATTGCGGAGAATGAGAAAAGGCAGAATAAAAGAAGTAGTAATTTCTTTATCATTTTTTTTAAGGTTTAAAGGTTTCTGGGTTAGGAATCGGCCTCTCCCCCCGCCCTCCCCCGTAGGGAGGGAGCCGATTCGATAATGGGGGTAATTACATATTTTAAGTTCCCAAGTTTGCCTTTCGCCTTCCGGCTCCCTCCCTACGGGGGAGGGCGGGGGGAGAGGCCGTTCTTTACCTAACTATCACTTTCCTTCCGTTCTTGACATACATTCCCGGCTTAAGGCTATTCTCATTAACCTTTCTTCCGTTAATATCATAAACAGATGACTGGCGATTCTCCATTTGCATCTGGCTAATTCCTGTCGCCTCTTCCTCGCCTAACACGCTGATGGTGATTTCCTTTGCTGGATTATAATATTTGGCATAGCCAGAATTACGAGACTCGATCTTCATATACCAATGATAAGGGGGAACGCTAGGGCCATTTAATCCATCTAATCTTTCGAGTTTACCGCCACTCAAAGTGTAATAAGGTCTCGATGCCAAAAACCTAGCCGGAATATAAGTGCCTGTAAATATGAAGTTTGCAGCAGTAGTAGAGCAATCCACAGTATTTTTCTCTGCTGGATATACAGTTGTATTTTCAACGTAAAATGTCTTCTCGCCCTTTTTCTTTGCCCTGATAATATAAGGGGTGTTAGGGGCAGTAGAACCGCTATTCAGCTTTACAAACTCCAATATGGTCCTGTCTATATTTCCATCATCATTATCGTCATACTGATGAATACCATTTATACGAGCCACCTCGAAATCATCCTTCCAGTCATCGTATTTCAAAGAGAAAGGAAGATATAAAGCCTGCCAGTTCGTATTGGTGAAGTTTCGGGTATAGGATACATCAACGTTATCTATCTGAGAATCATTGGTATATGCATCACCATCCGTCAGGTATATCGTAATTGGCTGTATAGATGTCTCTTCGAAATAACCACCTAACGCTTCCTTGTATTCATCTACACTACTACTTGGAACATATACGGGGATGGATTCATCGACTTTGTAAAAAATATTTTTCCCAAACTCTGGAGGTGTACTCCTCTCAAAAGTTATAGAGGTTAGACCAGAACAATCATAGAAAGCATCCTCTCCGATACTCGTCACAGAGTTAGGGATTGTGACAGAGGTGAGACCAGAGCAACCATAGAAAGTATACTCTTCAATACTCGTCACAGAGTTAGGGATTGTGACAGAGGTGAGACTTGAACAACCAGCGAAAGCATGCTTTTCAATACTCGTCACAGAGTTAGGAATTGTGATTGAGGTGAGACCGGAACAACTCTGGAAAGCATAACTTTCAATACTCGTCACAGAGTTACCAATTGTGACTGAGGTGAGACCTAAACAATACCAGAAAGCATAACTTCCAATTCTCGTCACAGAGTTACCAATTGTGACTGAGGTGAGACCTAAACAATAATAGAAAGCAAAACTTCCAATACTCGTCACAGAGTTACCAATTGTGACTGAGGTGAGAACTGGACAATTATAGAAAGCATAACTTCCAATACTCGTCACAGAGTTAGGGGTTGTGACAGAGGTGAGATTTTTACATCCATAGAAAGCATGATTTCCAATACTCGTCACACCATCTTTAATTACGACCGTCTTGATTTTTGCACGATCTTTATACCAAGGAGCAGCTCCATAGCTATAATCCGTCATCTTTCCCGATCCTGATATGGTCAGCGTACCATCATCAGACAGATTCCAATCTATATTCCCATCTTTCTCCGCATGAATTGCAGAGAATGAAAAAAGGGTGAGTAAAAGAAGGAGTAAATTCTTTAGCATTTTCTTTAGGTTTAAGGGGGTTATGGGGTTAAAGGGTTTTGAGGTTGGAAGGGTTTAGGAATGTCTAAGGTCTAAAGTCTTTTGCCGTTCTGACCTCTAACCTATAACCTTCTAACCTCATAACCCGTGAATTACTTCACTATCACTTTCCTTCCGTTCTTGACATACATTCCCGGCTTGAGGTTATTCTCATTCACCTTTCTGCCGTTAAGGTCGTAGGTCTGGGTGTTAGGAGATGCGTGTTGGATGTTAGCTATGCCAGTAGTCTCTTCACCAACCACTCTGATAGAGATCTCCTTTGCCGTATTATTGTTATTTATGCCATAAGCAGAATTACGGTTTTCCCTCGTCATATACCAACGATAAGGACCAATGTTACTTAGGGTAGTAATCTCCTCACTTAGATTACCTTCATACATAGCGTAATTTTTGCCATTTGCAAATTGCGGAATAGACCAAACAGACAGTTTCTTGTAGAGACCTGTAAAGATGAAACTTTCGGTAGTGGTTGTACATTCAATTTGATTTGCCTTTGCCTCATATAGAGTTGTATTTTCTACGGATATCGTCTTCTTGCCTGAAGTCTTTGCCTTGATGAGATAAGGAGTATTAGGCTCAATAACAGAATCGTCATTCTTCATTTTTACAAACTCCAATATGGTCCTGTCTATATTTCCATCATCATTATCGTCATACTGGTGAATACCATTTATACGAGCCACCTCGAAATCATCCTTCCAGTCCTCGTATTTCAAAGAGAATGGAATATATAGAGGTTCCCAGTATTTAGTGAAATTTCGGGTAAAGGAAACTTCTGCACCATCAACCTGCGAATTTTGGGTATATGACTCACTACCAGTCAGGAATAATTGCTTCGGATTTGCCTGGATATTAGAGAAACCAAAATCTTTCAACGCTTCCTTGTATGCATCTATGCTGATACTTGGAACATATATGGGGATAGATGTATTGACTACATAAAAAACCTCTTCCCCGAATTCAGGAGGAGAAGTTCTTTTAAAAGTTATAGAAGTGAGATCAGAATCAAAGAAAGCATAATCTCCAATACTCTTCACGGAGTTCGGAATTGTGATTGAAGTGAGATCAGAACCAAAGAAAGCATAATCTCCAATACTCGTCACGGAGCTAGGGATAACGGTATTCTTACATCCCAAAATCAAAGTATTGGATTTTGTTTCTATTATAGCATTACAATTGTCTCTGCTGTCATATTTGGGATTGTCTTTTTCTACAATTATAGAGGTAAGACGTAGGTTATCCATGAAAACTTTTTCACCAATACTCGTCACGGAGTTAGGGATTGTGATGGATGTTATATTACAATTTTTGAAAGCATAATCTCCAATACTCGTCACGGAGTTAGGGATTGTGATGGAGGTAAGCCTTAAACATAAATGGAAAACATGACTTCCAATACTCGTTACGCCATATTCAATCACAACTTTATTGATTTTGCTTCGATCGTTAAACCAAGGAACATCATCTTGATGCACATAATAAGGCATATCTCCTGTTCCTGATATGGTCAACGTACCATCATCAGACAGATTGCATTTTATCCCATCTATCTCCCAAGATTTCTCCGCATGAATTGCGGAGAATGAGAAAAGGGTGAATAAAAGAAGGAGTAGAGTATTTCTCATATTTGTTTGTTGTTTAGGGGTTTACAGATTAATTGTTGTCAACACACTAATTGCATGCAAAAATACACAAAATATCTGATACTGCCAAATTTTTACGCAAAAAATAGTTTTTCCTCTCAAAATGATTTAACGCAAAGGCGCGAAGGCGCAAAGAAAGATAACTCAGCGCCTCTGCGTCTCAGCGTTTGAAAATCCCTCTTGACAACGCTCGACCTTCGTGGTTGCTCCATCGCTGCTCCATCGCTGGTCCATCGATACTCCATCGAAACGATGGACTTACTATGGAGTAACGATGGAGTAACGATGGAGTATCTACGGCGAAAAGAAGGGGAATGAAGGGGCGAGACGGAAAGGAAAATTTCCGCTTGCGCGGAGATACTTGGAAAGAAAATTTGGAGGAAATTAAAACAGTAAATTAATTCATTAAATTATTTTTATTGACCACAGAATGTACAGAATAAACGAAAAATTTCGTTTCTTTCGTGGATTTCGTGTTCAGAAAAGATATTAATGTCAGAATTAACGTTTTAATTCATGTCATAATTAATGTTTCGCCGTAAGGCATTTTTTCTCACAACATTAATTATGACATGAATTAAGACATTAATTGAAACATTAATTTTTTCGAACACAGATATTCGGGATTTTAGGGATATTAATCACGAGCGCAAGCGACAAAATCTCTTTAATCTGTGCTATCTGTGTTCAAGAAAAAACTTTGCGACTTAGCGGCTTTGCGTTATAAAATATAATTTTCTGGGTTAAATTTTCTGGTCATCGTGAAAAATTTTTGTTCCGTAACTAGCAGCTTGCTGCTAAGAATTTACTGTTTCTCTGCTAATTTACTTTCTGAAACCTCCAATTTACTTTCCCTAAAAAGAAAAAGCCTTTGCAAACACTTGATTTGCAAAGGCTTATGCAATATTGCTTGTACCCAGAGCGGGGGTCGAACCCGCACGCCTTTCAGCATCGGTGTTTGAGACCGACTTGTCTACCGATTCCAACATCTGGGCGGAAAGCGGTTGCAAAGGTAATAGTTTTTTTCGGTTTTTGCAAATTAATCTCCAAAAATTTTGCGGATAGATATAAAATTAGTAACTTTGCACTCATTATTAGAAAGGTTTTTAAGGTCTTTCGGTTTTAAGGTTATAAGGTCTTAAACAATTGAGAATGGAGAATTGAAAATTGAAAATTATTTTTTTAATTTCTTAATCTCTTAATTTCAAAAACATTCTGACCTGAGAACCCCCAAACCATCTAAACCTCATAACCCCAAAAAATATGGCACTCGAAAACAGACTCACACAGGAACAGGCTCTGATACAACAGCAGCAACAGCGACTTACCGCGCAGCAACTTCTGCAGGTGAAATTGCTGGAGATGCCTCTTGCCCAACTGGAAGAGAATATCAAGACTGAACTGTATGAGAATCCTGCCCTTGAGAGTACTAATCCTGACGAGAATGATAACCTCAACCCTAATGCGAGTCTTAATGAGGGTGACGGTATCGGCGAGGGCGAGGATGAGGACTTCGACGCACAGACAGAACGCGAGGACAGGGAGGAGGCTCTTGACTCTGCCCTTGACAGCATAGACTCCGATGACCGTATGGCAAGCGACTACCGAGCTTACGGAGACAGCAACCAGACGGGAGCAGAACAGGAGGAGATGGTATATGGCGATACCCAGTCGTTCTATGACAAGCTTCAAGAACAGGTCAGCGAGGAGGACCTTACGGATACTCAGCGCCAGATAATGGAGTATCTGATTGGCTCTCTCGATAATGACGGTTTCCTGCGCTCGGAGATCTCTTTCATTAGCGAGAACCTCGCCATCTACCAAGGGCTTGACGTTACCGAGAAGGATGTGAAGACCGTACTCGAAATTCTCCAGAGCTTTGATCCTGCGGGTATTGGGGCAAACTCTTTGCAGGAATGTCTGCTTCTGCAGATAGCCCGTCGTGAGGATTCAAGACTCACCCGAAGGATGAGGAGGGTTATACGCGACTATTTCGATGACTTTACGAAGAAGCATTGGGAGAAGATTCGTCAGCATCTGAAGACATCGGAATATGAGGCTGAGGAGGTTATCAAGGAACTTAGGAAACTGAACCCAAGACCGGGAGCTTCTCTTGGCGAGACTATGGGTAGGAGCATTCAGCAGGTGACTCCCGACTTTATCGTAGATACCGACGAGAACGGACAGGTGACTATGACCCTCAACAACGGGGAACTCCCACAGCTCTTCATCTCACGCGACTTCGAGCAGCAGATGCTCGGCTATCAGAACAACAGCAAGTCGCTCAACCGAATGGAGAAAGAGGCTCTGCTCTACACCAAGGAAAAGGTGGAGCGAGCACGAGGATATATTGATGCCATAGAAAGAAGAAGGAAGACGTTGACTTTGACTATGCAGGCTATCATAAAGATGCAGCATAAATACTTCCTCGATGGCGACGAGGCTGACCTCGTGCCTATGACTATGACGGATATTGCCGAGAAGATAGGCATGGACGTAAGTACCGTTTCACGAGTATGCAACGCGAAATATGCCGAGACGCCTTGGGGCATCTTCAAGCTCAGGCATTTCTTCTCTTCAAGCTTTGGCAAGGAAGGCGAGGAGGAGATGTCGAACCGAAAGGTAAAGATTGCCCTTGCAGATATTGTCAAGGCAGAAGACAAGAAGCATCCTCTAAGCGATGACGCCATTTCCAAGGAACTGAAGAAACAGGGATTCCCAGTCGCAAGAAGAACGGTGGCAAAGTATAGGGAGGCTCTCGGAATACCGGTAGCAAGGTTGAGAAGGTAGTTCTTCAAGGTTAGGAGGTTAGAGGTTAGAAGGTTAGAGGTCTTTACCGGTTTGGAGGTTAGAAGGTTAGAGGTTAGAAGGTCAGAAAGGCAAACGGCAAAAGACAAAAGACTTTAGACATTCAAAAGCTCTCCGACCTTAGAACCCACAAACCTTAAAACCTGATAACCCCAAAGAAGAACTCCTTGTACTCCTTATTACTCCTTTAGATAAAAACAATTAGAAATGGAACAGACACAGGTATTGACACAGGAAAAAGGTTCGCGCTCAAGAAGGGGCGTGAACAAGATGCTTAGGCTTTCTGTGAATGCTGCGAGGATTATGAGTATAATCTTCACTCCTTTCTATATGCCTTTGGTTGGCATGATAGCGCTCTTCTCGTTCAGCTACCTGAGTCTGCTACCACTATCATATATGCTGAGAGTATTGCTGATAGTATATCTCTGCACAATCCTCATTCCTACGATTCTGATTCATTTCTATAGGAAGTATCAGGGATGGTCTATGCTGAGACTTCTGACGAGGGAGGGACGTATGGTGCCATACGTTATCTCTATCATGTGCTATTTCATGTGCTTCTACATACTCAACTATTTCCATTGCCCTCATTTCATGAGCTCAATAGTTGTAGCGGCCTTGTTCATCCAGATTCTCTGTGCAACCATAAACGTTTGGTTCAAGATATCAACCCACACAACAGCTATAGGAGGCTTCACAGGCAGTCTTGTTGCCTTTGCCGAGCTCTTCGACTTTAACCCGCTCTGGTGGCTATGCGTGCTTCTGATACTTGCCGGACTCGTAGGCACAGGCCGAATGATACTTCGTCAGCACTCTTTGCACGAGGTGGTGTACGGGTATCTGATAGGTACAGTAATAAGCTTTATAACAATTTTAGTGATATAGAACAATGAAACCAATAGTTAGCATTATCATGGGCAGCACAAGTGATCTGCCTGTAATGGAGAAGGCTATGACCTTCCTTAACGACCAGAAGATTCCTTTCGAGGTAAATGCTCTTTCTGCTCATCGTACCCCAGACGCAGTAGAGGCATTTGCACGTGGTGCTGAGGAGCGTGGTATTCGCGTAATCATAGCAGCAGCAGGTATGGCAGCAGCTCTTCCGGGCGTTATTGCAGCAAGCACAACACTTCCCGTTATCGGTGTGCCTATCAAGGGTATGCTCGACGGTCTTGACGCTATGCTCTCTATCATTCAGATGCCTCCTGGCATTCCTGTAGCAACAGTTGGTGTAAATGGCGCTATGAATGCAGCTATCCTCGCTATGGAGATGCTCGCCCTCTCTGATTCAGAAATCGCTGGCCGTCTGAAGGAATACAAGTCAGGTCTCGGCAAGAAGATCGAGAAGGCAAACAAGGACCTCGCAGAGGTGAAGTACGAGTTTAAGACAAATTAAGAGAATAGTGAATAACGAATAGTGAATAATACTGCTGTCGCCGATTAGGAAGCATAGCGAAAGCCTCATAAAGGTGTCCACCAGTATTAAGTATTATTCACTTTTAACTATTCACTTTTAACTGGAGCTTGCGAAAATGCAAAGAAGACTAACAACTCCTACAAAGGTTGGCAATATAGTTATAGGTGGCGATGCCCCGATAAGGGTGCAATCCATGACCACTACCAACACCAATGACACGGAGGCTTGTGTGGCACAGGCAAAGCGTATTATTGAGGCTGGAGGTGAACTCGTGCGACTCACCACACAAGGCTCTCGCGAGGCAGAGAACATGAAGAATATCTCTGCTGCGCTGAAGGCTGAGGGTATCATGACCCCACTCGTGGCCGACGTTCACTTCAACGCCAACGTGGCCGATGTGGCTGCCCTTTATTGCGAGAAGGTGCGCGTTAACCCGGGTAACTATGTGGATCCTGCTCGTGTGTTCAAGAAACTGGAATATACCGACGAGGAATACGCTCAGGAGCTTCAGAAGATTCGCGACCGCTTCGTGCCATTCCTTAATATCTGTAAGGAGCATAACACAGCCGTCCGTATCGGCGTAAACCACGGCTCTCTCTCCGACCGTATCATGTCACGCTATGGCGATACCCCTGCCGGTATCGTAGAGTCATGTCTTGAGTTCCTCCGCATCTGTCGTGATGAGAACTTCCAGAACGTAGTCATCAGCATCAAGGCTAGCAACACGGTTGTTATGGTGCAGTCTGTTCGTCTGCTCGTCGAGAAGATGGACGAAGAGGATATGCACTACCCTCTCCACCTTGGCGTTACCGAGGCTGGCGAAGGTGAGGACGGACGTATCAAATCCGCTGTCGGTATCGGCGCCCTTCTTACCGAAGGCATAGGCGACACTATCCGCGTAAGCCTCTCCGAAGAGCCTGAGTGCGAGATTCCTGTTGCCAAGAAACTCGTCTCATTCATCCCAGAATGTGCCGAGAAGCGCGAGAACGCCCGTATCGAAAACGGCACTCTCTACCTTGACTTCAACGAAGATTCCCTCGAAGACCTCCAGCTCAAGGCTGCTATGACCGCAGGCGCCCTCCTAATCGACGGCAAGGCAAAGGATTTGGTAATCACTAATCACTCAACACTAAACTCTAATCCCTCAACTCTAACCGACCTCGCCGACAGCATCCTTCAGGCTGCTCGTGTGAAGTTCACCAAGACCGAGTATATCTCATGCCCAGGTTGTGGAAGAACCCTCTACGATTTACAAGGCACAATAGCGCGTATCAAGGCGGCTATCAAGGCAAAGTCGGCAGAGAACCCACGCTTCGCAACTCTCAAAATCGGCATCATGGGCTGTATCGTTAACGGTCCGGGCGAGATGGCAGACGCAGACTACGGCTATGTAGGTGCAGGTCCGGGCAAGATTTCCCTCTACAAGAACAAGGTTTGTGTGGAGAAGTCAATTCCAGAGGCAAACGCCGTGGAGAAGTTGATTGAGTTGATCGAAAAAGAGACCGCCCTCACATAAATGGAAGCCCGATGTTGATAACATCGGAGTATGTGTCAGGGGAGTAGATACACTCTTCAAATCAAGGGGAAGGTCTCTAAATTATAAATAAAGAAATTATAAACAATTTATCCCCGTCAACCACCTCTGCGGGAAAAATACATACTACTCCCCTCCATTTATGGGAGGGGTAAGGGGGTGGGTCTTTATGTCAGTATCAAACGCATTCGCAGAGAAACTGCTCGCCGTTAAGGCAATCAAGTTACAGCCAAACGATCCATTCACATGGGCATCAGGCTGGAAGTCACCAATCTACACAGACAACCGCAAGACTCTTGCTTATCCAGAGCTTCGCTCTTTCGTTAAGCAGGAACTTGTTCATCTCGTACACACAGAGTTCCCAGAGGCAACAGCCGTAGCAGGCGTGGCAACAGGTGCTATCGCACAGGGTGCTCTCGTAGCCGACGAGCTCCTCCTCCCTTACTGCTATGTTCGTCCAAAGCCAAAGGATCACGGCATGGGCAACCAGATTGAGGGTACTATTCCAGAGGGTGCCAAGGTTGTAGTCATCGAGGACCTTATCTCAACAGGCGGTTCTTCACTCAAGGCTGTTGATGCCCTCCGTCAGGCAGGTTTCGAGGTTGTAGGTATGGTAGCAAGCTACACCTACGGTTTCCCTGTTGCTGAAGAGGCATTCAAGAAGGCAGGTGTCCGTCTCGTCACCCTCTCTGACTACGAGCACACCACCGCCATCGCAGCCAAGACCGGTTATATCAAGGAGGAAGACCTCGCCGTTCTCGCAGAGTGGCGTAAGGATCCGTCCAATTGGCGTAACGACCTTAAATAAAATTAATGACAGGTTGCTTTCGCCATTTACAAAAACAAATTAAAACAAAAGAAAACATAGAAAACAATAACTTTTTATGTTTGAAAGGAAAGAAATAGAACCTGTTCTGAAAGCTAAATTAAAGAAATATGTCTATGACATAGTAGGATGTTGTCAAGAAGTACATAAAGAACAAGGTCCTGAGCTAACAGAATATATCTATCAGGAATCATTGGAAATCGCATTTAAGCAAGCCAATATTCCATTCAAGAAAGAATACTATTTCAATCCAAAATTTAGAGGCGTTGTCTTAAACACAAAGATGCGTGTGGACTTCTTCGTAAAAGATAAAGTTTTCGTTGAGTGTAAAGCAATTAACGAAATTGGAGTTCACGAACGTCTTCAACTCTGGGCATATATGCGAGCAGCAAAAATCAGGATAGGAATACTATATAATTTCCTTCCTGTTATGGATGAATGCGAGAAATATTATTATGACCCAGAAGATGATAGTATAGGATACTTTTAAATTGTAAAAGGTTTTACTTTGTTTTAATTGGTTTTATCCTGTTTTTTTAATTGGCGTAAGCAACCAAAATTAATAGTAGTAAATGTCAAAATACGAAAGCCAAATAAAGATGCTCAACGCACCTGTTGAGCGAGTATATGCAACGCTGAGCAACCTTGAGAACTTCCGTCCTATTCTCGAAAACGCAGCCAACAACCCAATGGTGGCAGAGAAGATGAAGGAAGCAGGTCAGGACCCGGCACAGCTTGAGAAACTCAAGGAGGTAGAACTTTCTGCCGACCGCATCGCCATCCCAGCACCAATGATCGGCACTATTGCCCTCAACATCATTGAGCGCGAGGAGAACAAATGTATCAAATTCGCCACAGAGCAGTCACCGGTAGATGCTAATCTCTGGATTCAGGTATTGCCAGTAAGCACAGGCGGTTCAAAGATGCGCCTCACCCTCAAGGCTGATCTCAACATGATGATGAAGATGATGATCGGCAAGAAACTTGAGGAGGGAATCGACAAATTCGCCGATATGCTCGCTATGCTACCATACTAAAAGTGAAGAGTGAATAACGAATAGTGAATAATACTGCTGTCGCCGATTGGGACCATAGCGAAAGTCTCATAAAGGTGTCCACCAGTATTAAGTATTATTCATTATTCATTATTCACTTCCAACTTGAGCTATGCGAAAGTTGGTGTAATACTATTTTTCAAAAAGTTTTTAGAGCGAGTATTACACCTTTGCAGGTTTGAGCGCACTAAACAATTGCTAATCAATTCGTTTACCTTGGTGTAATACCCCCGAAAGTATTACACCAGTATTACACCAAATTGCCCTAAATGGTGTAATACTTTCAAGGATATTACACCGCATCTAAAACTCTGATAATCAACAAAAATATTGTTCATAACAACAAAAGGTGTAATACTCGCTCTAAAAACTTTTTGATTTTTTTCTTTGCAAGGGTATTACACCAACCTATTACATCCGTCTTACCTTCGCTAATCCTTCGCTCTTCCTTCGCTTCTGCTCCGTTCCTTAAATGGGACTTGGAAGGGATTTACAACGGACTTGCAACGGAAGTAGAACGGACTTGAGTTTAAACAGAAAATAACGGATTTCATTATTGGGAATTAAGATGGAACGATTAATGAAAAATATATGCATCTTCTTTGTGTTATTGGTAATTTCGTTATCATATACATCATGCCAAAAAGATCCAAAAGAGAATCTTTTATGTTCATGCTATATATTTTCTACAGCAGGGAAAACTCCCCATTATTATTTGGAAGTGGATAAATATGGAGTGATTTCTCTGTATTTAAGTTCTGCATCAGATAGTATCTGTCATTATTTGTCAAAAGGGGAACCATTACCTCTCGATTCAAAATCACTATTGTATTTATCACAAGATTCTTTACCACAGTCACAAAAAGACACCATACCAACAAGAAAAATTGGCAAAGAATATTTGAGCATACTCAAAACAAATATAGACAGGTTGCAAGAAAATGATGCTAAACAAATTTTTGCTCGATCAAAAAATAATCCTGAAAAAATAGTCCAAATAGTCAAAAAAGGAATAACCCATAATGGAATTGCAATTACGACCGCAAAAGGTCAATATACATTTTGGGAAGATGAAGGAACTACAGAGGAAAATGAGATTCTAAGAATAATAAAAGACAATTCACCCATCAGGATTATTTTGAAAGATTAATAAGCTAGTAATCAAATTATATTTAAACCTACCCTCTTCCTTTTTCGTCTATAAATTGATTTATAATCCGAAGCCTCCAATGTTAATTAATCTCATAATTTATGCTGGGATTTGGACATTAGGAGGAAAATGAGTAATTTTGTTGAGAATATTAAGAAAACGAAATAGAAAACAACAGCACAGATGATTTCTCGGTTAGTCGATACAGGGTTGTTTTCACTTGCTTAGGAATAAAGTAGTAAACCTAAATAAAAATAACATGCGAAAGATATTATTCATCATATCCCTTGCGGTATTACTCATCTTATCCTTTGTGTTATTACGTAATGGAGTCTTTACACAGAAAGATTCTGTTCTTGAGACTGATTCTCTTACTCAAAAAGAGATAAAGCAGTTGCAAAAGAAAATAATAGTGACAGATAAAGATACACTTTTCTCTGAGGCTTTCTTCAGGAAATGGGAGGAAGCATCTACCGAATATGCACGTTCACATTCCAATCCTATGATAGACAGTATCTATCAAAAGGTATTCACATACATAGTCGATTCATTTAAGAAACGTGCTTCTGAAGATCCTACGTATAAGAAGGTAGAAAATACTAAGTATATAGTCCTTCCATGCTACCTTGAAGTCTGGGAAGAAGATACTGTTGTAAAGCAAAGTACAGAACATGCCAATAAAAATATTAAAGTGGCAGAACTTGGTGTAGGGGATATAATTGATGGCCATTATGAAAGAGTGGCAAGAGGATATTATGTCCCTCATATAAAGTCTGACAAACCTGTATTGTACGACTTTCCCACAATTCATAATCTCATGGAGAAATATCTGAATGAGAATGAAGATGAAATGAAAAATAGAAGAAAAGAAATAGAAGATCAAAATTATATTCCTATTGCACCTCATCATTGGGAGAGAGGTTGGTATTTTAATTCTATGCCTATCATCTATAGAATTTGTATCTATCATAATAAGGGGGTAGGTGTATATACTCGTACTTCTTGGTGCACAGGTAGTGATTACTTTCTACCTGCTAAAAGTGATGAAATCATTGGGAAAAGTAGCTGGATAGAATAACTATCAAAAGTCTAAGGTCTAAGGACTAAGGTCGGAGGACTGACGTTAATGTTAATTAATCTCATAATTTGCGCTTGGATTTGGACATTAGGAGAAAAATGAGTAATTTTGCCGAAATCTTAAAAAAAAGATAACTAAAACAACTAATAATAAACATAAAAAAATGAGATTTTACACAAAATTCTTGGGATTAACCCTCAGCGCTATGCTCTTCTCAGGCATGGCTATGGCACAGGACGTGCAGAATTTCTATGAGAAAAACAAAGTTCTTAACTACAACGACGGCGACAAGCAGGCAGGTGAGATGCCACAGCCTGACAAGTTCGACCCTAACTTCCACATCTACCTCTGCTTCGGACAGTCGAACATGGAGGGAAATGCGAAGATTGAGCCACAGGACCGCGACAACCTAAGTCCTCGCTTCCGCATGATGGCCGCCGTGGATATGAAGACCACAGGCCGTAAGAAGGGACAGTGGTATGTTGCCGTACCACCATTGTGCCGCGCATGGACAGGTCTTACTCCTGCCGATTACTTCGGTCGCTCTCTCGTTGAGCAGCTTCCAGAAGATATCAAGGTTGGTGTTATCAACGTTGCTGTAGGCGGTGCAAGTATCGACCTCTTCGACGAGGACAAGACCACAGAGTATATCTCAAAGCAGGCAGACTGGTTCAAGAACTTCTGTAAGGAATATGACGATGCACCTATGCGCCGACTCATGGAGTGTGCGAAGGCAGCTCAGAAGGTTGGTGTTATCAAGGGTATCCTGTTGCATCAGGGCTGTACCGACAACAACCAGAAGGACTGGCCTCAGCGCGTGAAGCTGGTTTATGACCGTATGCTCAAGGAGCTTGGCCTCAAGGCTGAGGAATGCCCATTGCTCGTTGGTGAGCTTATGACTGAGGAGGACGGCGGTTGCTGCTTCCACCACAATGCTATCATCGACAGGATTCATGAGACTATCCCAACAGCATATCCAGTTTCTTCACTCGGATGTAAGGGTCGTCCTGACAAGCTCCACTTCACAGCCGACGGCTATCGTGAGCTCGGTCGCAGATATGCCAACGTTATGATGTCACTTCTCAACAAGGAGTCATTCAAGGTGGCAAGCACAACAGTTCCTTGTCAGGAATATCCAAAGATTGACAAGGACGGTCGTGTGCAGTTCGGTGTTATGGCACCACAGGCAAAGTACGTGGCTGCTGACATCTGTAGCAAGAAATACCCTATGGTGAAGGATTCAACAGGTTTCTGGACAGTTACAACAGACCCATTGGTTTGCGGTAACCACTACTACTTCCTCACCATCGACGGTACAAACTACATCGACCCATCTTCAAAGGCTGTGTTCGGTTGCGGTAAGATGTGCGGTACTATCGATATCGACGTGAACATCAAGGACAACGCACCTCTCATGGCAAGAATGCACGGTGCTACTATGAGCGATGACGAGATTGCCCTCTATCAGCCAAACGCAAATGCAAAGCGTGGTCAGGTGCGCGAGTGCCGCTACTGGTCTTCAGTAGAGAACCGCGAGCGCCGTTGCTTCGTATATACCCCTGCAAGCTATGACAAGAACGTGAAGGCTAAGTACCCTGTTCTCTATTTGCAGCATGGTATGGCAGAGAACGAGACTGGCTGGAGCACACAGGGTAAGATGCAGTACATCATGGATAACCTCATCACTCAGGGCAAGGCAAAGGAGATGATTGTGGTTATGGATAACGGTAACTGCGACTACGGCTTCGGCTCAAAGAAGGGGGAGTCAATGCAGGAGTTCGGTGCTTCTTTCCAGAACGTGCTTCTCACAGATATCATCCCATTCATCGACGGTAACTTCCGCACAAAGAGTGACCGACTGAACCGCGGTATGGCAGGATTGTCATGGGGTGGTAAGCAGACTCTCGACATCACAACAGCCAACCTCGACAAGTTCGCTTATATCGGCACATTCAGCGGTGCTATCTTCGGTCTTGACCTCAAGACATACGCTAACGGCGTATTCGCTGATGCCAACGCATTCAACAGCAAGGTAAAGTATTTCTTCATGGGCATGGGCTCTGAGGAGAACTTCGGTGCTGAGAAGATGACAAAGGACCTGAAGGAGATGGGCATCAATGTGACTTACTTCCCATCACAGGGCACACATCATGAGTGGCTCACATGGAGAAGATGCTTCGCTGAGTTCGTGCAGCATATATTCTAAAGAAAAAAAGACCCACCCCCTTACCCCTCCCGTAAAGGGAGGGGAGTAGATAGATTTCTTTGTTGCCGAAAAGCTTGTGTATCATCACTTAATGATTTTACTTGGGCTTCGGACAGGTTGATATCACTAACTACTCCCCTCCCTCTACGGGAGGGGCAAGGGGGTGGGTCTTTTTTTCCTCTATTTTTTTGGTATTTTCCTCAAAAATATGTACCTTTGCACCCTAAATAAACTAAGAAGAAATCTTTTGTAACATTTATCCCGCATTTGCTCCAGCGGTTATAGTAAAAGAACCTATACGCTCTGATACTATAAAAAAGTCTTCCCCTCGGGGGAATATGGGGGCTGAAATATAGAAATGAAGAAGAATCTCGAAACTATTTGTATTCACGGCGGATGGAAGGCTACAAAGGGAGAGCCTCAGCAGTTACCAATTTATCAGAGCACAACATTCAAGTATGACACCAGCGACCAGATGGCTCGTCTGTTCGACCTCAAGGACAGCGGTTATTTCTACACTCGTCTGGCAAACCCAACCAACGATGCTGTAGCAAAGAAGATTGCAGCCCTCGAAGGCGGTGTTGGTGCAGTTCTTACAAGCTCTGGTCAGGCAGCTAACTTCTACGCTATCTTCAATATCTGTGAGGCTGGCGACCATTTCATCACAGCCAACAATATATATGGTGGTACTTTCAACCTCTTCGGTGTTACTCTGAAGAAGCTCGGTATCGAGTGCACATTCATCGACCCAGAATGGGATGATGAGCGCATCGAGAAGGAGTTCCGTCCAAATACAAAGTGTTTCTTCGGTGAGACAATCTCTAACCCAGGTTGTAACATCTTCGACATAGAGCGCTTCGCAAAGATGGCTCACAAGCATGGTGTACCATTGATCGTGGATAACACCTTCGCTACTCCTATCAACTGCCGCCCATTCGAGTGGGGTTGTGATATTGTTACTCATTCTACAACAAAGTACATGGACGGTCACGCTACTCAGGTAGGTGGCTGTGTGGTTGATTCAGGCAACTTCGACTGGGATGCTCATGCAGACAAGTACCCTACCCTCACCACTCCAGATGAGTCATATCACGGCACAATATACACAAAGGCATTTGGTAAGGCAGCTTACTGCACCAAGCTCGTTACCCACCTCATGCGCGACCTCGGTAGCATTCCTGCTCCACAGAACTCATTCCTCCTCAACCTCGGTCTTGAGACTCTCGCACTTCGTATGCGTCAGCACTGCGCTAATGCACAGAAGGTAGCTGAGTGGCTTGAGAAGAACGAGAAGGTTGGTTGGGTGAACTACGCTTCACTGCCTTCAAACAAGAACTATGAGCTTGCAAAGAAATACACTCCAAACGGCACCTGCGGTGTTATCGCATTCGGCTTGAAGGGTACTCGTGAGGATGCTATCAAGTTCATGGATAATCTCGACTTCATCTCAATCGTTACTCACGTGGCTGATGCTCGCACCTGCGTTCTGCACCCAGCAAGCCATACTCACCGTCAGCTCTCAGAAGAGCAGTTGCGCGAGGCAGGCATTGCTCCAGACCTTATCCGTCTGTCAGTAGGTATTGAGAATGCCGAGGATATCATCGCAGACCTCGAGCAGGCAATGGCTAAGATGTAAGGACCCTCTAAATCCCCTTGCATAGGGGGACTTATAAAGCAAATTGGCAAAACAGAAATATTACGTAGTATGGAACGGACCGTCTCCTGGCGTGTATTCCTCTTGGGAAGCATGTCAGGAGGCGGTCAGTGGCGTTTCTGGGGCTAAGTATAAATCATTCAAGACACAGGCAGAGGCGGAGGATGCCTTTGAGATGGGAGAAGAAGAGTATAGCTTGGCTAGTGGGACTAGTGAGACTAGTAATTCTAGTGAGACTAGTAATTCTAGTGATTCTAGTAGCTCTAGTGAAACTAGAGAAACTAGCACTTCTGCCGCTTCCAAGCCTGAGCGCCCCAACTACAACCCTGCAAACCTTCCAGCAGATGCTATCCGCATGGCTATAGCCGTGGATGCAGCCTGTTCGGGCAATCCAGGCGCAATGGAGTATCGGGGCGTGTATCTCGCTGACGGCAAGGAGATATTCCATTATGGACCGGTACATGGCACTAACAACATAGGCGAATTCCTTGCTATCGTTCATGGTCTGGCTCTGCTCAAGCAGAAAGGTCTTGATACCATGCCTATATACAGCGATTCAGTCAATGCACAGCTATGGGTAAGAAAGCATCAGTGCAAGACAACACTTGTCCGCAATGACCAGACGGAGAAACTGTATCAGATGATAGAAAGGGCTGAAGCGTGGTTGAGAAACAACACGTATAAAAACCCGATTATCAAGTGGCAAACCGATAAATGGGGCGAAATTCCGGCTGATTTCGGGAGAAAATAAAGCCGTTTAAGAGAAAAAATCACTTTTTTCGAAAAAAAATCGTGAAAAGTTTGATTTATATCAACCTTTTTATTATCTTTGCAAATGTTTTCCGGCATACCCAATCTGGTTTAACCTCTGAATACTATACTCTCACAAAATATTCTCACTATTAAGCTCCTAACAATACTGAACAATCTATTGTCGGTAAAACCATAACACTCATAAAGAGTGCTCAGATGGAACGGCACTTGTCAACCGACAGTGCCGTTCTTTTTATTAATCTAATAACAAAAAAACGTAATGAATACAAAGAAACGCATACATTTCTCTCTTCTTTTATCACTTATATCAGTTATATGCCTTGCCATGCCAGCAAAGCGTATAAAGCGTTCCCTTACCCTTGCTGACGGTACCACAGTAATGGCTACGCTCGTCGGTGATGAAAACGGGCACTGGTATGTTGACGATATGGGGAAGGCTCTCTCTGAAGATAATACAGGCGTGGCTCATTACCTCTCCCTCTATGAACTCGACACTCGCCAAAGGGCTATGACAGAGCGGATGGCTATGCGTAACAAAAGCAGGAAAGCCCGACTTGCCAAGGCGAAACAGATGTCATCAGCCATAACACGAGGCTCTGACGAAACCATCTACGAGGGCTATACCGGCAAGAAGAAGGGATTAGTAATACTCGTCAACTTCACCGACAAGAAGTTCACCTTCAAACGCGCTGACTTCCTTGCCCTTGCAAATGAGAAAGGATATAATAAGGACGGGGCACAGGGCAGTGTGAGCGACTACTTCAGAGACCAGTCATACGGCAAGTTTGAACTGCAATTTGACGTAGTAGGTCCATACGACCTCTCGCACGATATGAAATACTACGGCAAGAATGACGACAGAGATGATGATGTCCTTCCCGGAGATATGGTCACTGAAGCCGTGAAACTCGCAGACAAGGATGTGAACTATGCTGACTATGACTGGAATCGCGATGGAGAGATGGATCAGGTGTATATCATATATGCAGGCTATTCAGAAGAACAGGGAGGTCCTGCCTATGCCATATATTCGCATGAATGGGATCTTGAATCAGCACACTATTTTAACTATGGTGGAGAGGGCGCCATTCTTTTGGATAACGTCTGGATTAACACCTACGCTTGCAGTAGTGAGCTGAAGGACTTTACAGGCAAGAAGATGAATGGCATTGGTACCATGTGCCATGAGTTTAGCCATTGTCTCGGATTGCCTGATTTATACGATACAGGTATCGGCATTAACTTTGGCATGGGAACATGGTCGCTTATGGATTACGGCTCATATAACGGTGACAGTTATCGCCCATGCGGTTATACCTCATACGAGCGTTGGGCTGCCGGATGGCTTGAACCTGTAGAGCTCTCTGCCACAACCAGCGTAACCGGTATGAAGCCTATCACCGAAGCTCCCGAAGCGTATGTGATATACAATGATGCAAACAATAACGAATATTACCTTCTGGAGAATCGTCAGCTCACATCATGGGATGAAGCGGGCTACGGTCATGGACTGCTCATTCTGCATGTGGACTATGATCAAGAGGCTTGGGAAGACAATACGGTGAACAATGAAGCATCTCATCAGCGTCTGACTATCATCCATGCAGACAACGATGACCTCTATACCTCTTTTGAAGGAGACCCATATCCCGGCACGTCAGGCAATAATGCCATCACCGACTTTAGCATTCCGGCCGCAAGACTATACAATGCCAACACAGACGGCAAATTGTTTATGCGTAAGCCGATAACCGACATCACAGAAAACGCTGACAGCACTATCAGTTTCAACTTCTCTAACTCCAAGAATCCGACAGGCATAACCCAACACCAAACATCTGCCTCTAAAAAGATATACAGTATCACCGGCCAGTATATGGGTACAGACCTGAAGAAACTACCACAAGGAGTATATAAGGTAAAAGCCGGAAGATAACGGCTTTTTAGAGAAGATATGACAGCCAAACTAGCAAGTTCATGACACACATGGTAATTACAGAAAGTAAAAACTGATAAATGCTATATATTTTACAAGCTGTGTGATAATAATTGCAGATAAATTTGTACCTTTGCACTCGCAAACTCACTCTGAGATGATTTCGTAAAATCATCGAAGCGACAGAATGAGCGAGTGCTACATTTTGAAATGCGTCGCTGCCACTTTGTTTTTGACGATTAGGAACTACCACACTCGAAAAGCAAGTAAACAGACAGAAGCCAGATACCCCACATTTATTTTGTAGCCGACAAGAACAGAATAGAAACAAAGCCTGATCAAGGGTATCAACAGGCAAAAAGAAATGTGACGGATGATTTTGACCCTCTGAAATTATATTATATGGAAAGATACGCAGAATCTCTAGAAGACAAAATCGTTTTCTGTGTTTCGCCTATCTGGTATGGAATGGACACTAAGCAACTTACCCCAATAATTGAATTATGCAAAAAGAAGGGTATTGAATTCATCGATTTCTCAAATAATCCAAAATATGTGAGAAATGACTACTATTTTACGGATGGAAGTCACATGAATTCCATTGGTGCTGATGAATTTACCAAAGATTTAATAATAGAACTTAGAAATAGGAATATTATAAAATAATCAATATCTGAACCTACATTTAGAGTCATCGAAAGATAAACAGACAACCTCACCCTTGAAGGGGTTTCTTCTTTGTATGAAAAGATTATAATGGGGAGTAACAAGGGAATCGTTTTATAAAAACACTCCAAAGATAGAGATAAAGAAAAATAGGTGTGCATGATTTGCACACCTATTTTCTTATATTATTTTTTTCCGGGACTTAATCCTTTACATATTCTGCGAAGTCTGTGAGACGCATATCGCCCTTGCGACGGAGTGTGTCGTGGAATGCGAATGCACATGGCAGATTGTGATGAGTATGACCGCCAGTAGCGAGCTTGAGATAGTCGCGGAGCAATGGCTTGTAGTCTGGATGAGCACAGTTCTCGATGATGAGATGTGCACGCTCCAATGGACTCTTACCACGAAGATCGGCAACACCCTGCTCTGTCACGATTACGTTTACATCGTGCTCTGAGTGATCCTGATGGCTAACGAATGGTACGATAGAAGAAATAACACCATCCTTTGCTACAGAAGAGCAAGTGAAGATTGAGATGTATGCGTTGCGCTCGAAGTCGCCAGAACCGCCAATACCGTTCATCATCTTCGTACCAGAGATATGTGTAGAGTTGGCATTACCATAGATATCAACCTCGATAGCAGTATTGATAGCGATGACACCAAGACGACGGATAACCTCTGGAGAGTTACTAATCTCAGACTGACGGAGTGTGAGACGGTCCTTAAGCATATCAATATTGTCATAGATCTTTGCAAGGCACTCGTTGCTGACGGTAAGAGAACAGGTAGAAGCGTCCTTTACACGACCTGTGAGCATCATATCAACGATAGCATCCTGAAGCACCTCTGTGTAGATGTTGAAGTCAGGAATGTTCTCATCCTTAGAAAGAGCACCGAGGATAGCGTTAGCTGTTGTACCAACACCACTCTGAAGTGGAAGGAATGAAGGTGGGATGATACCACGCTTCATATCGTTGAGAAGGAACTGAGCCACATTAGCACCAATCTGGTCGGTGATTGGGTCAGAGCCCTTGAAACCACGAGCCTCGTCAGGGAGGTTGCACTCAACAACGCCTACTACCTTAGACTTTGGAATCTCAACGTATGGCTTACCGATACGATCACTTGGCTTAGTGATAGGAATAGGCATACGGAATGGAGCATCGAGAGGCTCATATACGTCCTGAATAAGACCTGTCTTATCGCTATGGAAAGAGTTGAGCTCAAGGATTACCTTATCAGCAATACGTGCTACGGTTGGAGAGATACCACCGGCAGCAGTTAGAGAAACATGATAGGTATCGCCAACCTCCTCAATCTTAGAAACCTCGAGGATAGCCCACTGGAGCTTGCCATAGAAACCATAGCGGAGATCCTGAGCCATGTGAGAGAGGTGGAGGTCGTTGTATGAAATCTGATTCTGGTTTACAGCCTTACGGAATGAAGGGTTTGTGGTGTAAGGCGCACGGAACTTGATAGCGTTAACCTCAGAGAGAACGCCGTCAGTTGACTGGCCAGTACTTGCACCAGTGAAGAGATTAATCTGGAACTCGTTACCCTTAGCATGTTCAGCCTCAGCAATCTTTGCAAGTTCTCGTGTAACAGCCTTTGGCACACCAGCAGGTGTAAAGCCACTAAGGCCGAGAGAATCACCATTCTTGATAAGAGCCGCAGCCTCTGCGGCAGTAATTGTTGTGTACATTAAGAGATATATGTTTAATTGATGTTATAATTTTCCTTTTATAAAGGCTAAGGACTAATGTCTAAAGGCTAAAGTCCTTTTTGTCTTTTTAGTTTTTGCGAGTGCAAAGAACCTTCGCACGAAGCAAAAAGTGCGTGTCAGCCTAAAGGATGGCGCACGGTCTTCGATTTTGCGAGTGCAAAGTTACACATTTTTTGCGAATTAAAGACATAAAAGAAGAAGAAATTACACATTTCGCCATAAAATGTGCAATTTCTTGTTGGATAATGGGTGATGGGTGATAGGTGTTGGTGGTTTGTATTAATCCTAAAAGCAGCATTTTCGGTATTAGCATTTACAAACCGCCAACACCCATCACCTAACACCTATCACCTAATTCGAGCCCCAGAAACGGTGAATGTGCCATTAGCTGTCTCGATAATAAGACGACCATTCTCGAAGTACTTACGAGCCTTTTGAGTGCGTGCTACAGTAGGTGCAGCCAAGAGGTCACTAATGCCTGTTGCCTCAGCATCACCATAGGTTACATCAAGGATGAAATCTAACTGCTCACCAGCATTCGTGAAAGTGAAACTTGTCTTGCCGTCGATAGCGAAGGTCTGAACATTTGGTGTTGCACAAAGCTTATTGGCAGCAATCTCGGATATAGTTGCTGTACTCTCGAATGGAGTATATACCATCTTTTCATCGACAAGTTCTGCCGTACCATATTCTGTACCATTGACCTCATACCAGAAGCAGACGCGATCACCTACACCTTCATGCTTACAGCCAACAATCTTCACACTGCTAATGGTCTTGCCTTCAGGAGCATAGAAAGTATTCTGAGCGCCATTGGAGAGCTTGACTGACTTGTATTTTGCGCCATTATAGGTGATTTCACTTGCAGCACCGTATGATTTATCCTTATTGCCCGTGAGGGAAAGTCTTGCTCCATCAATATAGTCGATTGTATTGATTGACTTTTCAGAAGAAACATAGTAATATATCTGTGATGTAGTGCCTATAAGCTCAGGATAATACTCTTCAAATGTTTCCTCCGCATTAGCACGCTCTGCCTTGACGATATTCTCTACAAGTGAGTTTGCATATACCTCAATATTGGTGTAGTATTTCTTCTCATCAAGGTCATAGTCGTTGGCATCTGCATGCAGAGGGTCAAGTCCGTACTTTATCTCAAAATCGTCAGGCATACCGTCACCATCGGTATCTGCGAGCTTATCGCCCGTAAGCGTAGGCCATATCATTAAATTACTCTTGTCATCCTCCATAATTTTACCTGTACCGTTCTTTGCATCATCCGTAATACGTACATCGACTGCATCACGAGATAGAGATGCACCGGCAGACTCTATTACCTTTGAGAACGCATCACTTGCCTTATGCTGAGAAATAAGACTATAGTTGAACGCAGCATCTGAGGATGTGAACCTGGTTGCAGACACACATGTACTCTTCCAATCCTGATAAGTGATAGGCGACTTACCATCCATCTTAATTGCTGCCGTGCAAGTGTTGTCCTTGGTCACAAGAGCTGAACCTTCCATCACATTACCTGTAATATAGAACTTTCCTGGCACATCAGTACCCGTGCAGTTATCACATGCAGTTGTAGGATTAATGAGACGAGTCTTGGCTGAGCTTGCAGTATTTGAGCCTGGTTTATAGTAGTTGTTGACAATATTGAAGGTTTTAGCCTCTGCGCCTTCTTTATTCTCACCACCATAGGCAGAATTGCTGCCCCAGTTGTAGATTACGTTATTAACATAGTCCACAGGACCAGTGAGCGATGACACATAGCCATGATCGAAACGAATCATTCGAGAATCATTATGCGCAAGGAGATTATGGTGGAAGCTCGCATTCTTACCTCCCCAGATACCTGCATAACCATGTGTACCGCTCTTATACCGATTGGTCTTCAGACTCTCTGAGAGAACACACCACTGGAGGGTGAAGTTCTCATTTCCATAGAATGAGCCTACTTCATCGGTACTCCATGACATAGAGCAATGGTCTATGATGATATTCTTCTGGATTTCATCATCCTTGTGAGCTGCAGACATAGCATCAGCATCACCTCCATTGCTACCAAGTCGGCAACGGATGAAACGTACAATTACGTTGCTTGCATCAATGGAGAAATTATAGCCCTTGAGACAAATACCCTGTCCCGGAGCTGTCTGACCAAGAATAGAGATATCACCCTTCTTAATCTTGAGAGCACCTTTAAGTTCAATGGTTCCAGCCACATCGAAGACAATGATTCTTGGTCCGTTCTTCTTTGAGATAAAATAACGGAGTGTACCCTCAGCCGGATTGGAAACATTATCGTCAAGTGATGTCACATGATATACAGCACCACCACGTCCACCTGTGGTGAATCGACCATAACCTTCAGCACCAGGAAAAGCAGGGGCAGAGGCAAACTGTGCAAGGGCTGTAGTGATAGCCAAAGTAGATATTGATAGCAGAGTAAAAATTCTTTTCATAAATCGTGTTTAAGGTAACTTTTTATTTATTTTGGGCAAATTTACATATATTTTTTGAGATTGCAAAAATTTTGGAATAAAAAGTGTAAAAGTATGGAGAGGGAAAGAGGTATGGAATAATAAAACGGGGCAGTATCTTGTGATACCACCCCGTTATATCTGGTGTCAAATGTCAAATGTCATTTATTTTACACGCGCACCTGTTGCTGAGAATGTGCCGTTAGCAGTCTCGATAACGAGGCGACCATTTACAACAGCCTTGCGAGCCTTGGCTGACTTAGCAGCAGCGACTTCGCTGATGCCGGTAGTGGTTCCATCGATGTCAGAGTTGATAGCGATAGCATAGAGACGGAATCCACCTGTGGTTTCCTTGACCTTTGCCGTACCGCCTTTAGTAGCCAACAACTTGATTACTTTGTAATCATCCTTCGCTGTACTCTTAAGATCGTCCTCAGAAGTAGATTCATCAAGCTCAATACATGGTGTTTCACCATATATTCCCATCGTACTTGCTGTAGAACCCTTTGCAGAGAACTTGATAGTGAGAACATCCTCAGTCTGAAGAGGTACATTGATAACGAAGTTCTTAGAGTCGAACACAGCATAATCAGGAGCAGTCTTTAGAACATTGTTCTTTTTCTCCTTGTTTCCATACTCAAAAAAGATTTCCTCATTAGCAGCAAGCTTAATCTGCAGCTTATTATCACTTGCACTAGAACCTGTATAATTTACAGAAAAACCAGAAACTTTATCCATTTCATATGTTGTGGCTTCAGTATAATCACCCAAGACATAAGTTTCTGCCTTGTTATCAAAGTGATAGACTACAGGCTCTGTTTTCTGAGCATTAACACTAACTGCCATAAGAGCAGTTGCAATAAGAGTAAAGATTTTCTTCATACCGTTTAATTTAAAGTTAGCTTACTTATGATTCTATCTATGAGTGCAAAGATACAACATTATTCGATAAATCACAAATACTTCTTTACTAAAATTCCAAATTTTAGTTTTTTTTACCAAGAAGGAGTGTAACGAATTGTCACACTCCTTACAAGATATATAGATTTACTGATTACTATACCAGCGTGGGTCACCCGCCTTGAATTTGCTTACGCTCTCATTCTTCAACGTGAAGTTGCCTGCAGCTGCATCAACGTACTGAGGATCAAGAACCGTTGCCTTCTCATCGATAAAGAGGTTTGTCTTACCACCTTCAGCACCATCAAGAACATTCAATTTATCGCAGTTGAAGTAGAAATTATTATTTCCAAATGTAGGAACCGATGTCTTTGACTGGTTACTCCAAACCGCAGTTGTATTTGTCACAATATTGTTTGTCCAGTTGATTGCTGTACCAACGAAACGGACATAGAGAAGACGCTTGCCACTCTTGTTTGCCGCAGCATTGATAGTACAATGGTCTATGGTTATCTTTGGAGTCGCACCCGCAAACGCCTCGGAAGCATCGTCAAAGCGAACAAAGTCACGCTCAGCACAACTATTATAGATGGTAGAGTTAGTGATTGAAAGCTCATCAATGCATCCTGTGCGACAGTCGAGCATATCACCTCCCTCACATACAATATCATGAATTAAACAGTTATTGAACTTGATGTAAGGAACCTTTGCAGGAACATTAACATAGTAAACACCCTTCTTGAAGTTCTTTATTTCTGCGTTGTCAACAGAAATGCCACCAACGTTTGTTCCCTTGTAATTGAAACACTGGTCACCCGTGGTACCTTCACCATCGATATTAACCTGATTGATTGTCAGGGAAGCACCATCATCAAGTTGGAAACGACCATTGATAACAGGAACACGTGTTGGGCGGATACCCTTGATTGTAACATTCTTGCTAACAACAATTACACCTGCTGTTACAGATTCCGTTGAACTATTTACAACAAATGTACCACCAGTGAGGGCAAATACATCACCATCCTTAGCATTGGCCACAAGGTCAGCAATATCATCCGTTGGACGCACAAGAATAGCACCATCCAGGTCAACAATCGTTGTGAATGTCTTGCTGCCACGCTCCTTCAATACTCCATTTGAATTGTAATAAAGTTTGAGGGTATATTTGGTTTCAGGACTGAGTCCATCAACTTTCGCCGTGCTAGAATTCTTCTCTGCATCAGTAATTGCATGGGTAGCGATTAAAGCGCCTGTCTGATCGAAAGCACGAATCTCAGAAACATCTTTCTCTTCTTCTGCCCAAGAAACCACCACACTTCTGTCACCAATGTTATCTTCCTCAATACCCTTGAATATCTGCTGAGCACCAGTACGGAAAAATAGAGTTGCCGCCTTTGAATTACGACTTGGGTTCTTTGTATCCTTAGCAATTACCTTTACACTATAACGAGTATCATAGGTAAGGTTCTCTAACTGCATTTCATTTTCAGCAATATCCACAGAAATTGGAGTAGAAGTAAATGTAAGGCTGTCGTCAGGATACAACTCAACAGTATATTCGGAAACACTTGTTGAAGCTTTCCACTTGAGCAATGCCGACGTTTCCTTAACATTCTTCACTTCAAGATTGATTGGTGAAAACTCTCTATCATAGATGATGTTTGTGATTTCCTCCATTGGATCACTACATGACGCAATAGAAAGGATTCCAATGCCAATCAAGCATTTATTGATAATAGATTTTTTCATATAAGGATTTTTTCGGTTTTAGATTTTATATTGAATTTATAGATCTCTTGTAAGGTGAAAGGTCGAAGGTCAAAGCCATAGTCCTTTGACCTTCGTCCTTTATATCTTACAACTGACCGTAGTTACCATCATTGTTGAGCATACCATTGCTATTGTCGATGAATGTCTTCCAGATAGGCCAGAGGTAGTTAAGACTTGGCTTATTGATGAAGATACCATCCCAGTAGTCTGAATTAATGACATTCTCATCATTATTGATGAACCAGTTCTTTGGTGTAAAGTCATTCTCCTTTAATGATGAACCTATTTCATCGGTCTGTCCCTTTTCAAGACCATAGATAACGATAGCCTCACCAGACGTTCCATCACCTACGTACATTCCATACTCAGAGATAAGTTCCTTGTCGGTCTTCTCATCGTATGTCTTAACATAAAGCTTTGCAGGATAGTCCGCATAAGCACCTGTACGATTGGCAAGAGCCTGAAGTTTCTGCTTTGCCTCCTCCATCTTCTCATCAATGATACCCCAGCGAACAAGGTCTGCGCGACGGAGAGCCTCACCTGCGAACTCAAGTCCACGCTGTTCCACAATACCCTTCTGGAATGCATCCTTGTCAACTGTGTATTTTGCTTTGAGATCTGCAACTTCGTTAGCAGGAAGTACACGGGCAAGAACAGGTTCCATATAAGGCCATGCTGCTGATGGTCCTTCAAGATAGTTTATCGCCTCTGCAGCCATGAGATACACATCAGCAAGACGCATATATTGCCAGTTTATACCATCATCGTTATCTGAGCTAATAGTACGAATCTCCCATACCCATTCGTAGCGAAGCTTACCAAAGCACCATTGAGTGATTTTACGCAGCTCCTGAGGAGCCCTACCATCAACAAAAGTTTTACTCCACTGATAAGGAACGCAAGTAATATCACGACGCTTGTCATTCTTGCTATAATCATAGAAGAGATATGGCATCGGACCGTTTACACCGCCCTGTGCCTGCTTTGTATATTGATCCTTAGCCTGATGCTTTACACCCCATGTGTAGAGCACACGGCCACGACCTTCTGAAAATGGGATTTCCCAAAGACTCTCCCCACCAGCCGTAGTGATATCCTTACAAAGGTTTTTAAAGTTTGTCTCGAACTCACCAAGAGTGTTCTTACCAGAATTAATGATATCAAGGCACTCATTTTTTACGATAGCCATCATCTTGTCCTGAGAGAGTTCTGGGTTGTTACTGCGACGATAACCGTCACCACGAAGGGCATAACCACAAGCATAGAGAGCAAGACGTGCACGGAGTCCCTTTACGAAACTCTTGCTAACACGCTCTACAGTTTCTGTTATTTTGTTTTCTTTAGGCCAATAGCAATATTCTTCTGCCTCTTCAAGGTCCTTAAGGAGCTGGAGGTAGATATCATCCTTGTTTGTACGTGGAAGATCTATATTGTTATTATTAATAGGAGAAAAACGAGCAGGAACATCACCCCATCCCTTAATAAGATCATTATAGATCACAGCACGCATGGTAAGAGCCTCACCAAGAAGCTGTGCCATATCCTTTCTTTCATTAACATTACCATATTCACGAAGCCCTTTGATAGCGAGGTTAGCACGCTCAATACCTTCATAGAACTTTGCGTAGGCATTGTTATCGGTGTTCATCTGACCATTATTATCTAACGTGCTAAAATTACAAAGACTCAACTTCTCGTCATTTTTCTTTGACAGACTTGGATAAGTACCCGATGTTGTTTCAACGTCAGAGTTTACTCCATAGTAAGGAAGATAACGTCCACGATATGAGTTGGTTTCACCAAAAGACACGTTAATTGACATAATCTCTTGCTCTGCCAAACCATACACCGAGAACACAGAACTCTCATCATAAGAAGACTTGGAAGGTGCCTCCATATCACAAGATGTCACAAAGGATGCGACAGCAAGTGAGAATATAGACAGTTGTATATAATTTTTCATTGTTAATATGCTTTTAGAAGTTCAAGTTAAGACCAAATACGAACTGACGGCTACGTGGGTAACCAGAGTAATCAATATTAGGTGTAAGGTTGTTTCTACGAATACAATCACTCTCAGGATCTGTACCAGAATAATTAGTCAGAGTGAACACATTGTAGCATGTAGCATAGAAACGCAGACTTGAGATATGAGCCTTCATTGTCATATTCCTTGGAAGTGTATAGCCCAAAGTCAAAGTATTCAAACGAAGGAATGAAGCATCCTCAATAGCCCAGTCTGTAATTACGAAGCGTTGCATTAAAGGGCTCCACATTGTAGTGTTAGCATTCATTGCTTTTAACTGATTCATATCATTGCAGAGCGTACCATCAGCATTGAGGTTAGTCCAACGCTTACCATCTGCCATAATTGTGCTCATATTACGATACTGATACTTTGATGTAGATGTAGCCTCTATCTTATTTGCATTATATACCTCATTGCCAATGCTGAAGTTGAAGTTTGCAGCAAGATCAAAACCATAAGCACGTACATTAATACCAAAACCACCAGTACAATCAGGATTAACGTTACCTATTTTTGTAATATCAGACCCACTAACTTTTCCATCAGCAGTCTCACCATTTTCATTAAGGATCTCGCCCGTAGAGTTCCAAACCCATGCTCCCTGAGCTTCATCCCAACGCTGAGTGGTAGAAGCTATCTTCATTGTACCAGGACGGATATCGCCAAGAATAGCTGTTCCATTAACAACACCAGACTTCAGAGTCCAACTTTTTGTTGACTCATTGTATCCTACAAAGTCATCAACCTCATAGCGACCTGCGTTCTTGTAGCCATAAACCTCACCAATCTGTCCTCCTGGATAAATAATGTAGTCTAGATCATCTGTAGAGGTCCACCTGGTAGCTTCTCCATAATATTTCTTTTCACCGAGAGATTTTACCTTAGGCTTATTGAATCCAATATTAGCATTGAAATCAACACCCCAATCCTTCTTGTCAACAACGTGCCATGTAATAGTTGCCTCAAAACCTTTATTTTCTGTCTTACCGATATTTTGATACTGGGAATCATAACCTGTTCCTGGTATCTTTACTAAAAGAAGCAAATCCTTCGTGTTGTTGGAGTATGCTTCTAAAGTACCAGAGATTTTGTTATGTAAGAGAGTGAAGTCAATACCAACGTTACGCGTAATAGTAGTTTCCCACTTAAGATCCGGATTAGCCATTATCTTATCAGGCGCGACATAAGAATTCAAACCATTAACCCATGTGGTACTCTTGTGTGTGTAATTCTGAATAAGCTGATCTACAGGAATATTGTTATTACCTGCTGTACCATAAGATACACGAAGTTTCAAATCATCAAGCCAATTCTCTGCATTCTTCATGAACTTCTCAGAAGAGATACGCCAAGCCATAGCTGCTGATGGGAAATATCCCCAACGATTATTCTCATTGAACTTTGACGAAGCATCGGCACGCATCGTTGCAGAAAGGAGATACTTATCCTTATAGTTATAGTTTATACGACCGAAATAAGACAGAAGTTTATCGTCTGGCTTATAGAAGTCATCCATAACATAAAGGTATTTTCCAGAAGAGAAAAGTCTCCAAGCGGTTTCTGCATCATAGTCCTCTGTAAATCCGTGACGCTCATTGGTGATATCATTCTGCTTAGTGATGATATATTCATGTCCTAAAAGGATATTCAGAGAGTGTGAACTCTTTTTCCCGAAAATACCCTTGAAGTCATAGTTTACAGTATTGGTGTTACGGAAACTATGACGATTTGTGTCTACCTTACGCGCTGCAGGCATACCTTGCCATTCACCCTCTGGAATGTTCCTAACATAGTATGTGGTAGTACCCCAGAAACGCTGGTCATACTGATTATATTCATCGAGACCTACTTCTGTCTTTATTTTGAAATTGTCAAATATTTCCCAACCGAAAGAACCCGAGAGATTAAGGGATTTACGATCCTTTTGGCGATCGTTATCTGCCTGAACCTGAACTGGGTTATAAAGGTTGCCACGATCGTCATCAGAAGCACCTGCAGTTTCATCAAGATTCTCTATTGGGAATGGTGGGTAGAGCACAGCATACTTCAATCGCTTGTCTGACTCATAAACACTGGTTGCATCATTAGCACCACCACCTCTAACGTATGTTTTAGAGTAACGAGCTTGAAGGTCTAATGTTGTACGACTGCTTGGTTTTGTGTTGAGTTTCAAACTAAAATTATCACGCTTGAATGAAGAACCAATCTGGATAGCCTTATCATTCATGTGAGCATAGCTGAAAGCAAATTTCATGGTTTCTGTGCCACCAGTTACGTTAAGGTTCTGGTTGAATACATGTCCTGTTCGACCATAAGTGATATCCTGCCAGTCATTTGTCGCAACATTCTGATATAGATCCATATCCTGATAGTTTCCGAAATACTTTGTGTAGTCATCCATATCAGTAAGGTCACCCTGAGCTTTAAGAAGAGCAAGCTCATACTGCCACTTAGCATAGTCATAACCATCAAGAACATCCACCTTCTTAGCAAGTTTCTTCCAACTATAATAAGCATTGTAAGAAACATTAACCTTACCAGACTTACCATTCTTTGTGGTAACAAGAATTACACCATTAGCACCACGAGAACCATAGATCGCAGTAGAAGACGCATCTTTCAGTACTGTAATATCCTCTATATCAGATGCTGGAATATCACTGATACTCGCTACTGGGAATCCATCAACTATGTAAAGAGGCTCGTTTGATTGAGTGATAGAACCACCACCACGAACACGAATCTTCACTTCTGCGTCAGGCGAACCTTCAGTAGTAGTTACCTGTACACCAGCCATCTTACCTGTAAGTGCCTCTGAAGCTGATGCAACAGGAACAGCCTCAAGAACCTTGTTGTCAACTGTTGCTATAGAACCGGTAAGATCCTTCTTCTTCATAGTACCGTAACCAACAACAATAAGATCCTCAAGAGTATTATTGTCATCTTGAAGCACAACTGTGACACTAGACTGGTCCTTTACATCTACCGTCTGCGTCTTCATACCAATGTATGATATGTTAAGCTTGTGACTCTTACCTTTAAGTTTGATTGAGAATTTTCCGTCGATGTCAGTAACTGCACCATTCTGAACACCTTGTTCCTGTACAGTCGCACCTATAACGGTTTCGCCTGTAGCGTCTTTAACGACACCCTTCACAGTTTGTGCCTGTACTACCGCACAGAAGAGCAATAGCATAGCAACAAGCGCATAGCGGACGTTTTTAATTTTTTCAGACATAGAGATTATGTTTGTTAGTTATTTAAAATTAATGATTTACGATCACAAGTATATTGTTTCCAATTCACCAGTCACCACTAAAAAAACAATTCCTCATATATAGTTAGTTCCCAAATCGCATATCATAAGTAGTTGATTTTCTGATTAAGATTTGATACAACTATTCTTTTATCGATTTAAGTGGACAATAGTGTTTATAATTATATTAATCACATGAAAAAATAGGTTGAAATAGCAGATTCTCATTATTTTATGATTATCACGCTATCGCGCACAAAAACTCATTAGAGTCTTTACTACGCAATTTCTTGGCAAACTTAGTTCGCACGAAGTCAATAGGACTCGTCGCTCGCAGAGCGGTATAAGTCTCTGATTGACGAATGCAAAGATACTCGTTTTTTATCTTAATTTCGTCTCTTTTAAGTTAAAGAAGGTTAAACGCAGGTTTTTATTCGTGTATCACAACAATTACTGTAAGCGTTCAGCAAAATCAAACCTACAATAGCGTGTTCTTAATATTTTCGACATCTCCCTCAAGGCTGAATTTATAACAAAAAAAACAAAAAGGAGGTAACTGCGTAATAAATCCCAAGTACCTCCCATGTAAGTCCGTTGATCCTCCGTTCTTCCTCCGTACCAAAGTCGGTGCAAAGTCGGTGAGAGAGCGGAGGTTCATCGAGTTTGGTACGGAGGAAGAGCGAAGGATGAGCGAACTATCAAGGGCGTTATTTTACTTCCAATTGGAATGGACTTGCAGGAAGTCCGTTCTTTCCTTTCATGTTATGCTTTTCTGGATTATCCTTCCAAGCAAAGCGGATGACTGGCTGAGAACTGATAGAAGTTGCAGGTGTTATGACAACGGTCTTGCCGTCGGTTGAAGCCTGGGCATTATGGAACTTTCCATCCTCGCCCTTGACCTCAAACTCCATAAGATTATCGCAAGGTTCAAGTGGCTGATCCATAGTTAGGATTATCTTACCACTATCCACGTGTGCCGCTACAGGCTCTGCAGAAAGTACATTCTTCTTGCCAAAGACACTATTCTCAAGTCCGAGAACAATACGTTCTGTAAGTTCGCGCTTACTCAAAGGATGAATATCCGAAGCCTCTCCAAGGTCAATATTGACAGTAAGTGTAGAGTATGGATCATTATCGGTAAACTCACGCTGGAGCTCACGAACCTTTGCCCAAGAGCTGTTCTGAGGTTGGTCGCTTGGCTCCATGTGGTTGGCAAGCTGAACGATATTGAAAGGAAGGTCTGGACGATTCCAGAGTGTTCGCCAGTTTCCTGTAAGTTTCTTCAGAAGAACACCATAGTCATCTGGAGTACCTGTATTTGATTCTCCCTGATACCATACTATTCCTGAGCAAGCGTATGGTGCAAGTGGATGAAGCATACCATCATAGAGCATAGAAGCCTGATTCTCAGTATCGAGCTTACCACCAAGAGCACCTTCGAGCATTACAGAGCCACGCTTTGTAAGCCATTCATAAGAAATCTCGACAGGAGAGAGTGATTCATCATCAAACTCTATCTGGTGAGGCTTCTTTTTGTAGAAGAAAGCCATTCCACTCTTACAGATCACACGGACGGAAATCACGTTATCGCCTTCTTTGAGAAGTCCTGCAGGAATCTTGTAACGACGAGGAGGATACTGATAATAGGTAGTACCGATATGCTGTCCGTTGAGATATGTGTAATCCATATCGTGAAGAGTTCCCATGTGGAGAGTAGCAGGCTTTCCCGCATGAGCTGCATCTATTTTGATATGCTGACGAAGCCAGAAAGAACCGAGGGTAGAAGGACGAGAGCCCTCAACTGGTGTCATAGCCCATTCGCGATTATTATACTGGTTTACCTTCTTCCAAGAAGAATCGTCATAGTCAGCCTTTGAATAGACATTAAGACCTGAATCTGTTTCATCCATTACCTTTGTCCAAAGGTTGCTTGCAATAGCATTAGCCTTTGACTGAGCTGCTATATAGTCCTTATCTGTATAGAGAAGGTACTTTGAATAATAGGTGTTGGGTGTTGGATGTTGGGTGTTGGGCTTGAGAGAGTCTATATCAATCCAAGACTGGATAGGACTTCCACCCTTACTGCTCTGGATTATGCCCTGTGGGATGCCTGTACGCTTGAGCATCAACTGTCCGAGGAAATACCCGACAGCTGAGAACTTCCAGCAATTCTCCTTGTTTACATGCATCCAAGCCGTTGGACGGACATCTGTCTTACGCTCAACAGAAAAGTCGGTCTGTACTTGGAAAACATGAATCTGGTCACTTGTATATGTATCCAGATCTTTCTTATAGCGAGGGTATATACGCTCAATATTAGTATCGATATTTGACTGTCCTGACACAATCCAAACATCACCCACAAGAACATCCGTGAGGGTGATATCGTTAATTTTCATCTCAAAAGGACCTCCATGCTTCTGCTTTGGGAGGTCTATGCGCCATTTGCCATCAACCCCCGCAGTTGTGGTATAGGTTTTTCCACGGAATGTAATCCTCACAGCCTCATTTGCATCGGCTGTTCCCCAGATAGGGACAATCTGGTTACGCTGAAGTACCATTCCTGACTGGAATAGCTGTGGAAGTTTTACTGCGGCATTGACAATTCCCATAGGGAGAAATGCAAGCAGGAATAGAAGTTTTTTCATCATTCGTTATTAATTAGTACTATAATCATTTAAACGCAAATAGGCTTGTATTTATTGCGCCTGGAGGCTAAAGTGTAAAGTTTAAAGTGTAAAGAGTAATGTAGATAGTAAAAAATGAGACTAAATCTTATCGTTCCATACTATCTACATTACTCTTTACACTTTACTCTTTAAACCTCTTACCTCAACGGCAGATACCAGTTTCTCTTATCCATTAACTTTGCACGAAGACCTTCATCCATCATGCCGTTACGCTTTGCAATAGCATCAGCGAGATAGGCAGGATCGTTTCTTCTAAGGGCTATACGCATAAGATCATAGAAACGCTTTCCCTCGTATGCAAATTCAAGAGCACACTCATCAATAATCATCTGCTCTACAAGAGGAATCTGATACTGAACGGTATCCTCATAAGATGCAAGTTTATTCTTTGGCTGTGGAACACAGTAGTTGTTATCACATTCCACATCACCACATCCACGTGAATGAACTCCCTTAGTACGGGCATCTGTAAATATCTCATCGTCAAAGTTAAGGAGTGAACCTGCCTTTTCACGCTCCTTTTCTGAAACGTATCTTTCGATGTTCTGATTACGAAGACCATACTTCAATACACAGAATGCAGACTCTGGCAAGCCCAAACGGTTAAGAGCCTCTGCATACATAAGATAAACCTGCTGTACGCGATACATAGGAATCACCTCTGGATTTATCTTATATGCCGTAGCATAATCTGATCCATAAATACTTGTTTCAGAAGTACTGTATTTTGTCTGATAGTAAGACGATGAAAGGCGAAGGTCACCTGCACAGAGCTCTCTTACAAGACCAGTTTTTGGAGCATATACAGTATCCTTTTCTGTCATGGAAATCTCTGTGTAGAGAGTGTAGTTCTGTGCTTTTGACAACTGCTTGTAAGCTTCTGAAGGAGCTGCCTGATAATAGTATCTGTTAATAGCTGTTGACCCGAATACGTTCTGGACATCCGACTTAATACCATCAAACTCCGTTTCTTCCATAGGGATGTAGCTTATAAGCTCTTTTCCACTTGGATAACTAACAGAAGAAGAATAACCATCAATCCTATTAGCCGAAGAAAAATCATTATTAGTCACAGACCATCTACATCCACCACCAGAATATGAATATACAGGCTTGTCCTTGAATGTAAGATACTCATAAAGATAATTAGCTGCCTGCTGATAGTCACCTGCCCAGAGACATAGCTCGCCAAGAAGTACTCTTACAGGAATAAAGAACTTCTCTGTTGTCCGCCCGTTAATATTTCCATATTGTGGAAGATATGTATTAACGTATGGCTTGATATCCTCAATGAAGAAACTACAGATAGCATTGATGTCAGAGTATGGCTTGTTCATCTCGTTTCTTGCCTCTTCTTCTGTGAGAACAGGCTTTAGAACGAGAGGCACCTCTCCGTAATTCTTCACCAACTGAAGGTAAGTCCAAGCTCGGAATGCCTTGATTGCTGCAAAGTCCTTCTCGAATACCTGAACGCCCAACTTACGGAGAGCAGTATCAGCATTTTCGATGAAGTAGTTACAGTTATTTATGATAGCGTAGTAATCGCTAATCTTGTTATAGGCATTCTCCGTATTTGCCTGGAAAGATGCTATCTGCTGAAGGTCGGTAGATGCGTATTCTGTAGTAACGAACTGATCACTACGAACATCTCCAAGAATGACGGTTCTGTCGGCTATTTTTTGTATACCGCGAACCACACCCATCACGCTATAAAGCGTATCTGTCGTTGAGTTCAGCTTATTATCCTCAGCAAACTCTATCATGTCGCTCTTCGTGTCGAGCATGTCAGAGCAAGAAGTAAAGGCCATTAAAGCCAAGAGAAGGGCAACCCCTTTCTGCCCTACGGGCATCTTTCCCCATGAAGGGGCAAGAAGCTGGCGCAGAACGGGCCATTCGGTTATATATTTTAATAGTTTATTCATTTTCAATATTAATTATACATTATTTTTTTTATTAGTCCCCTTTCGCCTTCCGCTCCCTTCCCCATCATGGGGGAAGGGCCGGGGTTAGGGGTCGTAGGCCGTCTTTACAAATTAATCTTCACTCCCATCGCGAAGCTCCTGCCTGTACCAAGGAGACCGCAGTCGATGCCCTGATAGAGAATGTTGCTCGACATTGAGCAGTCAGGATTTGAACCGAGGTAGTGTGTGAGGGTGAAGAGATTGTATGCTGCACCCCAAACCGTGATTCCCTGAATATATGTATTGCTAATAGGGAGTGAGTAGTTTATTGTCACGTTACTCAGACGGAGATACGAGCCATCCTCTATCCATCGGTCGGAGAAACGGGCATTACCCTGCGCATCCCGATAGCTGATACGTGGAATGTCAGTCACCTGACCCTCCGTTGTCCAGCGACGGTTCATTGCCGTTGTCTGGTTGTAGAAATACATTCCACTCTCCAGAATACTACGCTCGTAGTTGTAGATATCGTTGCCTACTGAGTAGGTGAAAGCTGCATCGAGAGTCCATTTCTTCCAGTTCAGACGTGTGTAGATGTTACCGTAGATATCCGGATTCGGATCACCTATAACCACACGGTCGTTCTCGTCGATGATACCGTCCTGACATACGTCAGCGAACTTCATATCACCTGCCTCGAAAGCAATCCTCTTGCCTGTCTTATCCACATAGGCTAGGTTCGCTGCCTGTGCCTGTGCTGCCGTTGCAAAAACGCCGTCGGTCTTGTAGCCATAGAACAAGCCTACCGGGTTGCCTACCGATGTGATGACCGTTCCGTTGCACACATCCGTCAAGATTCTCTTGTTGTCTGTGCCTATCTCCGTCACCTTGTTCTTGTAGTGCCCCACACTTGCACCTACTTCCCAATGCCAGTCCCTTGTGTTGAGCACTCGGTATGACATATCGATGTTATAGCCATGGTTCTGAAGCTTACCGCCGTTGATGTAGTTAGCGTCAAGACCGCTCGTCCATGCCATTTGGCGAAGTGTGATGAGTCCTGACGTCCAACCGGTGAACCAGTTGAAGTCCACGTGCATACGGTTGTCAATGAAACTACCCTCAAAGCCCAAGTTCACGCGACGTGTTGTCTCCCATTTCAGTTGGCTGTTACCCACATTACCCAGCGTGATGCTGTTCACGTTCTCCTTTAGCATCTTCCTTGCTACGAAGTAGGTACGTGAGGCTGTATAGTCGATATCATCGTTACCCGTAATGTCGAAACCGCCGTTCACTCGCAGATAGTCAATACCTCCTACCCCTGCAAGCCATTTCTCGTTAGTGAGAACATATGATGCCTGTATGCTTGGGAAAACACCCCATACCGCGCCCAGAGCCTTCAGTCCCACAGCATCCTTACCGAAGCGTGAAGAAGCCATTGCAGAGAGTCCTGCGGTTACATAGAGCTTCTGTGCATAGTTATAGTCGGCTACGAGATAGTTGGTTACGTCCACGAACTTGTCATCAGCACCGTCTGTTGTCTTATATGCAAGACCTGTTGACATATTCGGTGTCTTGTCATTACCTGTGTTATATCCCTTCTGGAAGTTATACCTGTAACTATTATTGATATAGCGGATGCCGGCGGTCAGCTCCAGGGTGTTGGGTGATGGGTGTTGGGCGTTGGCGGTTTCCTCTCCCATCACCTTCCACCTTATCTTCGCATCACTCTGAATCGCATTCTGACGTGCAGTCATTGACTGACGTATATTATGTGCGATATTCCAACTGTTATCAGCCGACAGATTTGGCATGGCAAAGTCAGGTACACCGGATATTGGAAGATAATAGTCCTCGTTAGTGTTCACAAGCGAGAAGTTGAAAGCCTCCTCCACACTCAGGTTCTTGTTAATCTTATATCTCGGATTAACAGAGAAGGAGACAAGGCGATTGCCGAAGCTGTTACGGTTGTCACCCTCACCGTATGCAAGTATTGCAGTCGGATTGGCAATGGTGATATCATCATAGATATACTGATAAGAAGATGACAACTCACTCGCTACGTAGTCATCAGCCTCCGCAAGATATGAACTCCTGTTGCCCTTAATGTCAATAGCGTAAGGCGACAGGAACGGAGCCTTGACAAGGGCGAGGAAGCTCGGGCTGGTGGCAATTGGTTGTTGGTTGTTGGGTGTTGGCGTTTTGTTGTCGAAGAGACTCCTATCCACATCACTGAATGACACGTCGAACCTCACGTTAAGGTCGTTCACCACCTCGATATCGGTGTTAATGCGGAGGTCGAAACGTGAAAAGTCGCTTGCCTTCAAAGTCTCATCAGCCAGACTGTAGCCCACGCTCACGTTATAGCTTGCCACGTTGTCACCGCCCTGCACGTTGATACCGTAGGCCTGAGTGAACGCATCGCGATACACCTCCTTCTTCCAGTCCGTCTCGTTGTGATACTGGTTATAGTAGTAATAGTCAGGGTCGGTGTTCAGGAACTTCATACCCCCAACATTCGTAGTCAGACCCGTAAGCAGCTCCGAGGCGTAGGTGCGATAGTCCGTTGCCCCCATCATCTGCGGGGTTCGAGGCTGCAACTGGAACTTACCGCCAATGGTGACGTCGATCTTCGTAGCCATACTCCTGCAACGCTTTGTAGTAATGAGGATAACACCGTTAGCACCCTTGGCACCATAGATAGCAGTACCGTTGCGCAGCACCTCCACCCTGTCAATATCATTCACGTTGACGTTGGCGAGTATGTTATTGAAATAGCCGTCATGAATCATAGAGCGGTCATACTGCATATCCATCACCACACCGTCGACGACCACCAACGGCTGGGCATTGCGTGTCAGGGAGTTGATGCCATTAACAAGCATCACGCTACCACCGCCTGTCACCCCACTGCGGTTCACCGTCCTCACGCTGCCGTTCATGCGCTGCTGTATGAACGGTTCGATACTCATCTCTGCATTATTGTCGAAACCGCTTGCTGCTGCCACTCCACCCCTCGGGGAGCACACAAAGGAGCTGAACACATCGCTGTACAGCCTCGCATCCACGTTCCCCAGGTCATCGCCAATAGCCACCTGCTGAGGAAGAGAGCCCTCCACATGCATATAGAGACTACCGACATGGTCAGGAACACTGATAAAATACTTACCATCCCTGTCTGTAATGGCAGTATACATGCTGTTCCCGTATGCCTCTATACTAACGCCCTGCAATGGCGCACCAGTAGCAGCATCTGTCACCTTACCTTTTATGTCCTTGGAAAAGGATGTAAAAGGGAGAAGAGAAAAGACTAAAAGAAGGATCCCTTTCTGCCCTGCGGGCATCCTTCCCCGTGAAGGGGCAGGAAGCTGGCGCAGTACGGAGCTTATTTTTATTTTTTTAGATAGTATATTCATTATTCATTTAATTTCTTAATTTCTGAATCTAATAATTTCTTAATTAGAACCCGTTACCTTTCACCTCCCTTCCCCCCTCCACGGGGAAAGGGTCGGGGTTATGGGTCACTCTTCTTTCGACCTTTCAAGAATAATAGCATCAAGATAGAGATTACGATCATACCTTGAATTCTCGTTAGGACGGATGTTACAATTCAGTATTATTGCTGCCTTAGCATCATTCTGACCATAGCTGCAAGCTGGGAACTTGAAAGTTGCGACCTTTATTGTATCTATAGCGTTTGGATTACTATTAAATGGAGCACCATCGTTACATAGATATTGCTTTACATTACCTTCTTCATCAAGATGGTTGATGGCTACAGTAAAACGGCATGGACGCTTGTTCTCACCACCAGCAATTGACTTTGGGAGTACCACCACCTTAATGTCATACTTACCTGAAGTGACATCTCGGTAAGGAACAGATATAATATCAGCTATCGCATACGTAACAGACCAGTTGCTATTACCACCCGATGGCTTTATATGCATATAGCCACCCCTTGACACACTGTCATTAAGTACCTTTTGCATGTTTACCGTACAAGCATTATAGTCAGACAACAAACCAGTTGACTCACCTTCTATCTCTATTTTCCTTTGATAGGTTTTGGCAGGATCGAACACCCATTCGTCAGTAGCATAGATTGTACCATTGCTACAACTAATCTTTTCCTTTGCCTTGCCGAAGATTCCATCAGCGCTGAATGGCTTGTAATAGACGCTATACTGAGGATATGCAATGTTATAATAGCTTGAGCGAACACTATCATTAATACTTGCCTGAGTCGTCTGACTGAAGACCGCATCTTCCATAAGAGCACGATAGGCATAATAGCGTTGGAGTGAGTCTGCATTCGGATTATTCTTTGGAAATACAAAGCAATCCATTGCTGCCTTAAACGCCTTGTTCCAACCTTCTTCTGTTGGAACAGAAACATGATAAGTAGAGTCTTCCCTATCTATCAAACCAATGGCATTGACAAGTTTGTTACGCTCATAGACAACAGAGTCAACATATACCTTCTTACCATCAACAAGACCGCTGCTGACACTTGCATCCTCATCAAAGACATCCTCATTGTATGAAGCGAGAAACTCACCATGCGACTTAAACTGTGGAAGAGACACCAATGTCTCATAAATAGTCTTCTTATATGGCAACTGACTATTCATAACGTGCATAATGCCATTCTTGCTATGGATATTCCACTCCTTGAAACTTACATTATTAACTGTATTGTCAGTAAATGTAACGTTCTTTGAGTTAAGAAGATGGAATTTCTTGTCTGTTCCATCAGCAGAAACAAGATTCTGTGCGAGATGATTCATGATGAAGAATCGCTCAACTGCAGAGTCACCCTTAGTGGTGGTAACAAGTGAGAGGAGAGAATCTTTATTGAAAGTACCATTAACTGGTGCAAAGAGTGTGAATGAACGTCCACCCTTCAGTACATCTGCATAGCTAACAGATGTCTTTTTATGCTGACGGAATACCATTGTATTTTCAAGAACCTGAGCGAAATCACTCAAGTCATCACGCTGCTTGATAGCATCCCATAGGGTGAGGTCAGAACTATTGGCAGCCTCATTCTCATAATGGTCGTCCCAATCGGTACAAGAGGTGAGAAGGAGCCCTCCTCCCCCGAGGGGGAGTATTATTGATAGTAATGCCATCAATGGACTCTTTATATATTTCTTAATATTCCTATTCATTATCAATTATTCATTATTAATTAGAATTAGTGTCTGTTTTCCCCGTCCGGACTTGCATATACATCCTTTGGACAAAGTTCAATATAGTCGAATGACCATTCTTTATCACCCTTTGATACCTGACGGAATCTCAGCCAGTATTCCTTGCCCTCATCAAGCTTCTGAGTAGCGAGAATACGACGAAGGTGCTCTGGTGAGTCCTGACGGAAGCTATTCAAACCAGGCTTACGATAAGAATCCATACCTCTCATATAACCGAGGTTGTGTAGTGTCTTATCCATAGCAGTGTTATGCTCTTCATCATCAGTATCTGAAATATCACCTACGATTTCCTGAAGATTCCATGTACCGTATGTTAGGTCAACAGGGATACCGCATGGCTCATTGTTAAGATATACCTGAACCACACCACGCTCATCACCAGCAACATACCCCATACGGATTTCGTATGTTCCTGATGGTACAGGTGGCAACTTAAACTGCACGTCATACTGTCCCTTGATACAGATTGCATTACCAAGATATGAAGACCATGAAAGCTCGGCTGGGTGAACAGCAACGAATGTGTCATCAGAAATCTTCCAACCCTTGATATAACCCTGCTTGAGAGCATACAGACGGTCGTTGAGAGCACCAGCTTCATCATTGAAACGACAACCCTGATTCATGAAATCAGCACTAAGTGTAGTTGCATCGATACGCATTCGGCAACTGAGAACCTCATCGCGTACCTTGGTAGAATACTCAAGGATATCATCAAGATAGAGGTATGTACCATTAATAGCCTGTTGCTCTGACTTACCTGACTCGGAAGCAGTAAGCACCTTTACGCCTTTGACAGAGTATTTGTTACCTACACCTTTGCGGTTGGCATATAGACCAGCAGAACTACCTGTACCTGCACGGCAGAAACGAAGCATAGTACCAGGACACATTGTCTCCCAGAAATCCTCTGCATCAGCGAGTGATGTTACCGTACACTCAGTAAGGAAACGACCAGAAGGTGCCCAGTCGCTATAGTTTCCTATACGATCCATAAGGTGATAGCTAACAAAACGGTTGAGCGGGTTCTTGCGATTTGTAGGATCGTTGTCATATTTTCCTGCATCCTCAGGATAGGTAGCATCATATACCTTCTTTGCATACGCAACAAGGTCATCAAAGGAATTGATACCCTTCTTTGCATATACAGAGTTAGGCTCTACGAATGCGGTATATTTGAAATATCTCTTACGTGGATATGTCACAATATTATCACGACCACCAAATCTGACTTTTGCGATTTCACCATTTATGGAATCCTCTGAAACAGAGTATTTTTCATCAATATATTTATTGAGAGAATCACTCATGTGAGTATATTTGAGTGCCTCAACAAAGAGAGAGATAGAAGCATCCTCTGCCATAAGGTCAGGAAGATAGTTACTACTTGGAGTAATAACGCGATCAATGATATGAACAACACCATTGGTTGCAGAGTCATTCTTCTCTATGAGCTGTGAACGCTTGTTCACAAACATACGAAGCTGATTGTTGTTCTCCACATCGCTGTCGCAGGTCATAACAAGATATCGGTCGTCCATATTCATTGTAGGAAGAGCACCATCACTGACATCAGTGGTGAAGTAAGCACCTTCCTTAATAATATGTGTACGGGCTATTGTATCGCAACGTGCAGCATCCTCAAGCAGTGCATCAAGGGACGAATAGTTATTGTTTGCCATAAATTCCTTGATTGCATCGTTGGTTGGCACGAAAACAGTATAGTTGCCATAGACAGAGAGAAGGGAGTAATAGTTAGCCTTCTCAAGAATAGCTTGGAACATACTGCATCTTTCCGCGTCATCTCCGATAATCTCAGCTGCCGTGCGCTTTGTAGCAGAATAGAACGTTCCTTGCGCGTTATCCAAGTCGTCATTGTCAACGCAGGAAACAAAGCCCCCCCAGCCCCCGAGGGGGAGTATTATTGATAGTAATGCTATCAATGGGCTCTTTGTATATTTTTTTATATTCCTAATCATTTTCTATTATCAATTACTAATTATGATTCCGTCAGCTTTCCCTTTCCTCCCTTCGGGGAGGTCGGGAGAGGGTCCTACTTCATAAAGTCCTCCGTGTCACTATAAGCTGAGTTTTGCCTGAGCTGATTATTTCTCTTCAGTTCATCTCTGTTGTAAGGCCAGAAGATGGCATTAATATCTGCAAACTGAATCTTGATAGCTACGGCATTTTCCTTCTGCTTCTGTGTTGCCTCATTAGCGAGATAGTGTGTGTTATTGTCACGCAATGACTTTCTCACAAGGTCGAACCAACGCTTTCCTTCAAACATAAATTCCCTTTTACGCTCTGAGAAAAGAAGTTTTTCCATTTCTTCCCTGTTTGAACTATATGTAGCGAAATTAAGAGAATCGCTCTTCACACTCTCTGCATAATTGCGAGCACGCTTGTTGACTGCATTGATAAGCGAGAAAGCCGTCTGGAAGTCTGCATTATCCTTCATAATACATGCTTCTGCCTTTATAAGCATTACATCAGAAAGACGATAGAAAATCCAGTTGGAATTGTTTCTACTGCGTATCGAATGCGAAAGCCTAAGGCTTTTCATATCTGTGACATTGTCATTCTCAAGAGATACTCCAGAACAACCATATTTCATAATAAAGAAGCGACCACCATCCTCTGAGATGTTCTCATAGACGCGACAGTCATTCTTTGCGAAATAGGGATTTGTTCCTGATGTTACATTTTGGATATAATCCTCTGGTGCTGCATAACGTCCCATCCTACCATTGTTATTCAAATATGCATTACTGGTATATTTGTTTTCTGTAGAACCAGAGCCCTTTTGATAACCAAGTTCAAAGATACTCTCAAATGAGAAACCTGTACCGAAGATCTCTGTGTAGGCATTACCACAAGTCTTTGTATTCATAAGACTCTCACGAATCATTGGAATACCATTGAAGACGAACATGTCATTCAACTGACCTGCACCTGCAATCTTCTCCTTGTACTGATTTTTCTTGAAGTTAATAACATAGTCACAGCATGAGATAGCCTTATCATACTCACCACGCCAAAGATATATGTCAGCAAGAAGAGTATAAATTGCGATACGTGTAACCTTTGCACAGTTCTCGTATGCTCTACTTGCAGTCTCAGAATTCTTCATCTTACTGTCATCCACATAACGGAGCACTGCATTATCCTTAACGCTCTCAAGATCCTCAGAGAGGAACTTCAATGCCTCATTCATTGGCGTTGCCGGGATTGCATAGGTACCTCTTTCATCGAAACCTGTTTCATCAATACTTGGCTCAAATTGCATAGGAACATCACGGAACGTCCTGATGAGATAGAAATAGCAAAGATCGCGGATGAAAGTCGCCTCCGCCTTATTTGCCAGCATTTGTGCCTCAGTATAGTTAGGGTCAAACTTCTGCACACCCTCTGCATATTTCAGAACGGTGTTACAACGGTTGATTGTCTTATACAAGTCTTCCCATTTAGTCAGATTGTTAGAAGGAAGAAGGTTCTCCTTCAGAATCTCTATATACTCTTGTTTGTTGTCAAAGTTATTACCTTGCACGAGATTATCAGAACGAAGTTCACCCCAGATTCCGATACGCTCAATGCAACCCTCTGCTGCAAGTGCCTCATAACAGCCATTGAGAACACTGGTCACATCCTCTTTCTTTGTCCAATAGTTCTCTAAAACCACCTCATTCAATGGAAGAATCTCAAGGTAGTCAGAGCAGGAAGTAAGGAAAAAAGAGCCCCCCAAAAAAAGGGAAAGAACCCCTTTCTGCCCTACGGGCATCTTTCCCCATGAAGGGGCAAGAAGCTGGCGCAGTGCGGGCCTTACGTTTATATATTTAGATAGTATATTCATATTCATTTATACATTCTTAATTATTAATTAGTTTTGCGCGATCTCTCCCTTCCCCCTCCACGGGGGAAGGGTCGGGGTTAGGGGTCAAAACTGTACTGTAATTCCCAACGTCGCCGACTTAGCACGTGGAGTCTGTGCATTATCTTTAGACAATCCGTAACCGCCATAACCAATCTCCGGGTCAGAACCTGAATATTTGGTGATGACAAACAGGTTGTTTGCCGACAGATAGAAGCTGAGCTGCGTGAGTCCCCATTTCTTTATCGTTGATGGAGGCAGCGAGTAGCTTATCTGCGAATAGTTCAGACGGATGAAGGATCCGTCCTCTACGAAGCGGTCACTACCCAGATAGTTATATCCGTACTGACGCAGGGCGCGCGGTATGGGGGCTATGTCGCCCTCCACTCGCCAACGGTAGTTCACCGCACGGCTCTGGTTGCCGTTGCCGTACATCGACTCAAGGTTCATGCGGTTCTCATTCACTATCTTGTTGCCGTAACGGAAGTTGAACTGGTTGTTCCACATCCAGCGTCCATACTTCAGCTTTACGCCGAAGCCGCCTGTGAACTTAGGGAGTGAGGAACCGAGATACACGATGTCGAGCTCGTTGATGGTGCCGTCGTGGTTGATGTCCTCGTAGATGGCATCGCCACCCTTAAACTCATACAGGGCTGACGTGCCGCTATAGCAGAAGGTCATGGGCGTGGTGCGACCGTGGTTGTCGAGTATCACATTGCCGTTGGCATCACGCACCACCGGGGCGTTAGGTCCACTAACACCCACGATCTCCTCGGGACTGTACTCGCTGTACTGATATACTCCCTTGTAGCGGAAGCCGTAGATAGAGCCGAACGACTTGTTGAGCTCCACACGTGAGAGGTAGCTGCCATTCTGACGGTTGAAGTCGCCGTTGAGCGTGGCAAGGCAGGTCTCATCCATCTCGGTGATGACATTCTTGTTGTTGGCAAACGTCACGTTGAAGTCAACGCCAAACTCGCCCACCTTCAGGAGGTTGTTGGTATTGATATTGAACTCCCAGCCTATGTTCTCCATCTTACCTATGTTGGCATAGTCGAATTTTGAGAAGCCTGACGAGGTAGGGATGCCGCAATCCTTCATCAAGAGGTCGGAAGTGTATTGCTTGTAGAGCTCTATGTTACCGCTGAGACGGTCATCGAAGACTCCGAAGTCGATACCGAGGTTATAGGTCATCTTCTGTTCCCACTTCAGGTTCTTGATCTGTATGTTGTTCTGGTGGGTGGATGCCTCGTTCATATATCCCCCTCCGTTGGTATAACGGCTGTAGAACAGGTACTCGGCATTTGGCTGCTGACCTACGACACCCCATCCCGGGCGCAGGGAGAGCATTGACAGCCAAGGGAGGGTGGCTGACACCCATGGCTCCTTGCTGATGTTCCAACGCATTGACAGGGCAGGGAAGTTTCCCCAGCGGTATCCTGGTCCGAACTTCGTGCAGCCGTCGCGACGTACGGAGAAGTCGAACATATAGCGCGACTTATAGGCATAGTGCAGGGAGTAGGTGAGGTAGATGCTGCGCCACTGTCCTGCCTCGCTCTTGAAGTCCTCATCGATGATACCGTCGGCTCCCGGGTTGGTGATGGTTCCAGAAGGGAATCCATAGACGGTGGTCTTCTGCGACTTGCTGCTACCGTCGTTCAGCTGACCGCGAAGCATCATCATCATGCTGTGGTCTTCGTTGCTGAAATGCGGAATGTAGGTAAGAGTATGGGTTGTTGAGATACCGAGACTCTTATAGGTGTATGACGTGCCTCGGTTCTTTTTCTTGTCAGACCATCCGCCTACGATGAGTTCGGCAGGGAGGAACATATCCTGATACTGGTTGAAGATATCGAACACTATCTTTCCCTCGTACTTGAGCTGTGTCTGGTCGTTCTCTGTGCCGAGAAGGTTATAGACCAACTGGAACTCAGGCGTGATCTTGTAGGTCTTGTCGTTGTTGCTGGCAAGATTGGCAAGGGCGACAGGGTTCAGACGATTGTACTTGTTCTTTTGGTTATCTGGTAACTGGTCGCTAAGGGCAGAGGAGATAGTGGTAGGGAGCATGAAATAGCTGCCTGTTGGCTGGTCGTTCATATCCATTTCATACACCGACACGTTTGGCATATACTTATATGCAATAGGGAGAAGATTCTCGTAGTTCTTCTCATTGTTCGTGTAGGTGAAAGCGATGTTTGACACAATCTTGATACGGTCGGACACAAAGTAGTCGAGAGCCACACGTGTGCTGAGACGGTCGAGCTGCTGCTTGATGACTGAGCCGGTCTCATGGTCGTAGCCTGCACCAATACGGAAGTTTGCCTTCTCGCCACCACCCGTGAGTGATACGTAGTGGTTCTGACGAAGACCTATCTGTGTCACCTCGTCAACCCAGTCTGTGTTCTTGTTGAAGTTGTTCCATCCGTTAGGGTTGGTAGGGTCATAGTTGATTTCCACGATGTCACTGGCAGTACTGCTCAGACGTGGGTTAAAGTATGACTCCTTCAGGAGCATGGTGTATTCATCACCTGTGAGGAGGTGATAGCCCTTTGGCTGTTTTGTTCCCGTGATACGATAGCTGTACGACACACGTGTCTTGCCTCGCACACCACGCTTTGTCTTGATTTCGATTACACCGTTAGCACCCTGAGAACCCCAGATAGCAGTAGCAGCAGCATCCTTCAATACGCTGATGTTCTCAATGTCCTCGGGGTTTACGTTAAGGAGCTCCGCAAATTTCTCGTCGTTGGCCGAAGAGAGGTCGAGGGTACTGTTACGGTCGTTCTCCCATACGTTTCCGTCAACTACGATAAGTGGGTTTGCATTACTATTGATTGAGCTTACACCACGAAGACGCATGGATGTGCCAGAACCGAGGTTACCAGAGTTTGCTACGATGTCAAGTCCGGCAATACGTCCCTGAAGAGCCTCATCGACGGTTGTCATTGACAGACCTTCGAACTCCTTCATGTCGATTGACTGGTTAGAGGTTGACATCTCATCCTTCGGGATGGAGAGACCGGAACCGCCTGCACGACGCTTTGAGGTTACGGTGACCTCCTTGAGCGTGGTCTGATCCTCGAGCATTACGTTATACACCTCATCCTTGATAGGGAGGGTCTTGGTCTTACATCCCACAAAACTGAATCTCAGCTTATGTTTTGGGTCCTTGATCTTGAATGAGAAGTTACCATTGATATCAGTCTGGGTAGAACTGACGATACGGTTGCTTGCATCAATCTCTACAACGTTTGCCATCATCACAGGTCCCATGGCATCAGATACGGTACCAGAGATAATCTGGCCTGCCTGCTGCGCAAAGGCGGTGGTGGAGAAAAAGAGGAGGAAAATGACCCCACAGACCCCTTTCTGCACTACAACCCCTTTCTGTCCTTCGGGCATCTTTCCCCATGAAGGGGCAAGAAGCTGGCGCAGTATGGCCGTTACGTTTATATATTTAGATAGTATATTCATTATAAATTACTCATTATTAATTATTAATTAGACCACCCCTTTCGCCTTCCTCTCCCTTCCCCCTCAACGGGGGAAGGGTCGGGGTTAGGGGTCTTCCCTCTCCTCCCCTTGGGGAGGTCGGGAGGGGGCCATTTATTTCTTTACCAGCGCCTTATCTATCAAATGTATCACTGCTGAAGAAGAAGTTGTTGCTCTCTGGGCATCCTCGTTTCTCGCAGTATTAAGGAAATACTCACGAGCCTGGAGGTTATAGAGACCTTCCTTCTTCACAACATGCGCAGGGTCGGTGTCGTTAGCAGATGTCTGGATAGTGATATTGTCATCGCCAAGGGTTACGTAGATACGCTCGAACTTTCCGTTGCTACCAATGCAGGCAGTCTCGTATTTCTCACGATCCATAGGATTAGCACCGATATACATGGCGTTATCCTGAATGTGGTATCTTACGAAGTCGATAATCTTCTGCTGCATCTTGTCAGCCTGTTCAGTATTACCCTTGTCTCTCTCTGCCTCAACCTGATCAAAGGTCGGGAGCTTACCACTCTTCTGTAGCTCCTCTATTGCCTCGTTGGTAGGAACATATACCGTGTAGTGGTATGCGTTGAACACGCTGATGTTCTCACGTGGAGCACACTGGTTGTTACGCTCCTCCTCAAGAAGTCCGCTACTGATGATAAGCTCACGCATAGCACTCATCTCAGGGTGCTCTGCCATAATATCAATAACGCTCTTGGTGGTAGTCATGATAGGTGTTGTGTCAAGGATATAGCACTTACCATTACCCGCCTTGTTCTGTGCCTTGTTAGGTGACTGGTCATAGATCTCTGTTACATAGAGAGGTTTCTTTGAGTTGTTCACCTGGAAACTTCCCTCTACGGTCATACCATTTACACCTTTATTAGCATTCTTGATTCGGAGTGCCGTACCAGCCTTTGTGAGATAGTACTCATGACCGTCCTCCACATTCTTATTAACTACGATACAGTTGTCGAGAACGTCTTTCAGGAGTTCCTTCATCAGAGGAGTGTTGTTGCGGATTTCTGTTAAACTATCGCCTACGGTCTGTGTCTCAAGGTCGTAGGCAAAGACACTTGCCCAAACAGGGTTGTTCATCGTCTCGTCATAGTGGAAACGGTATAGCTCTGTCTGCTTCTTGCCGTAAGAAGCAGGATTGATATACTCCAGCATCGCCTTGTTTGTAGGGATGAAGAAGCTATAGTAAGCGTTGAGAGAATTCAGATACACGGTGTATTGGTTCTGATCAATAGCCCAGTTGATAAGCTTCATAGTCTTGTTTACAACTGTTGGGTACTTAACGCTGACGAATGCAGTTGGAGAATAGATTGAGTTTGTTACATAGACAACTCCATTACAGCCGAGCATTGTTTCCTCCACCTTTGAAGGGTCAACGTCCATAGGGTCGTTGGCATCGTTAAGGATTGTAGGGAACTTGCTCTTCACACCCTTGGCACGAAAAGAAGCCTTGAAGTTGTTGTTGATAAGCTCCTTGATGACATCGTTAGGGATATTCTCAACTGTGCCGTACTGGTCAATGAGAATACGACCTGCACCGTTCTTCCAATAATCAGCAAGAGCATCATTGGTTGGAGCAAGGATAAACGCCATGTCACGGTTTACGGCAAGCTCATCATTAGAACCAGAGGCATACACATCATCGAGGTAGTAACGGTTCCACCCCGGGTCAAAGTCAAGAAGATCCTGATGAACCTTGTTGTCATCGTCAGTCTTCATTACGTGATTCTCCTGATTAGAGAAATAACGCTTCTGAAAGACAGAGTCAACGTTTGTATTATAATATAGGTTATAGCGGTCGGTTACTTCCTTTCCAACATAGAAAGGAGCGGAGAAACGGTCAAGGAGTTTGCTGAATTCGCTTGTCTTTGGATTATGAGCTATAAGCTCTGCCATATTCTCAAGTGGAAGCATCACCTCATCAAGCTTCTGGATAAAACCGTTACTACACTTGATGTTCTTCTGGCCAACGTTCACACCATTGACAATTGCATCACCAGGCTGACGACTGATATTGCCATTGAAGAGGAAGTCGATGTCTGAGTTCTCGAAATGGTTGTTGTTGATGAAGTCCTCAACGAAATGAACCATTGGAGTTGTTGTCATGTCCTTCATAAGAACGACATTTGAACGGTCAGCGAACTTTGTCCAGCATGAATTGTTTTTCCTGTCCTCTGGACGCATGTTAGGGAGATCCTGAATCTTTACTACTGCAACAGAGTCGTAAATCGTGGCAGCAGTAGAGCGGCGCATACATGCACCTTCGACGATAGAATTGTCACCACCTACACTTGAGAGTGTATTGAGCTGGTAACTGTTGTTGATCATTGCACCATAGAGAAGGAGTTTCTTCTGGCTTGTACTCAACTGTTCGTATCGGCTAACACCCCATCTGTTGTTGCTGTAGAAACGGGCATAGGCATCGTCGTCTGCAACAAACAACGTCTTGGAACCAGTTTTAGCCAACACTTCCTTCTGGCCAAGATCCTCAATCAGTTTGATGGTGTTGGTGTAATGTCCATCTTCAGCAAGATAGCTATAGATGCTTGCACCCCAACCTTCTGGATCGGTCTTGTCCAAATCATACTTGTCGCACGACGTGAAACTAATCAGACATGCAGACAATGCGACGACACAGGAAGTCCCACGCCATCCCATCTTAAGTAAATTTTTACTCGTTGTCATTAGTTGGTTTTATTATTAGTTTTTATAAACGTCTTCACTAAGCCCGATAAGCAAAGTCAAACAAGTTTGAACTCTGCCATTGCGGGGAGAGATACATGAATAAACGTCAGATAAAGTAGTATTCCTAAAGTCTTATGGATATCCGTAGTTTGCGAAACTTCAGTTTCAGGTTTTAAGGTTTTATAGGTTTTTAGGTTCTCAGGTCGGAACGCTCAATAGCGATGCAGACCTTACAACCTCGATAACCTTACAACCTTATAACCTTCCTAAAGAAAACGCGAGTGCAAAGATTCTTCGCATAAAGCGAAAAGTGCGTGTCAGCTTAAAGGCTGGCGCACGGTCTTTGATTTCGCGAGTGCAAAGTTAATATTATTTATTTACATAGCATGTACGATTTATTTCGTTTTCTTTTGTCCTTGTAACATTTTTATAAAATACATTAGTTTTTATGCCAAAAACATTATTTTATATAACATATCCGCGTTTTTCACGAGATTTTTACGTGTTTTTCCCCCTAAACTTAAAAAAAACAACCAATATTGTTGCATTTTAAGAAATTTTTACTACTTTTGTAAGCGAAACTATAAACACGTTGCTTTTTCGCTAAAGCCTAACAAGCTAAAAGCAAGTGCAACCTAACTACCAAATCATGATGACAAACATAAAAGCACTTATCATTTCCTTTCTTACCCTTCTGCTACCTTTAGGCACAAAAGCACAGATAGGCACATTGTTCAACTACACCAGGAACCTGAGCAGTAGCTTCGTTCAGCAGGTGTATCAGGACAGACAGGGCTTTATCTGGGTTTCTACTGCCAATGGTCTTAACCGATATGACGGCTATACCTTTCAGACCTACACAGCTGACAATGGCCTTCCTATCGACAATATCACGTGTGTAATACAGGACAAGAACAACCTTATCTATGTAGGCACTTCATCCGGCCTCTACGTCAAGCTGAAAGACAGATTCGTATGTGTTACAAACAAAGACAATGGAGAAGAACTATCTGCATACATCAATTGCTTCTGCCTTGACCCTGATGGCAATATCGTCTTCAGTACCTCCGGACGTGGTATCTGGCAACTGACTGATGTTGACAAGGCAAAGAATATCATTGACGGCATCAACGAGTCTAAGTATGTCAAGGATATCCTGTTTGATCATAAGGGTATGCTATGGGCATCTGCCGACAAATACGGTATCATCTCATACCGGCATACCGGCAGCGGCGACAACAAGAAATACATCCTTACGAACAAATTCCCTGCGGGCGAGAACTCACCTTACTCATCAATATGCATCGACAAAAGCGGTAACCTCTATCTTGGCTACCTGAAAGGCGGCGTATATGTAATGGACTCAAGCAGAAAGGGCTTTACGCTCATTCCCTCTACATTCAACGTCACGGTATCTACCCTCAAGGCGCGTAACGATGGCTATATATATATTGGAACAAATGGCGACGGCGTAAAGGTTCTCAATCCCCGAAATGGAGAGATACGTCCTGCCCGTATTGCAAGTACACAGCTTGATGTGAACAAGACAAAGGTGGGCTCTATTGCTGTGGACCGTAACCAGAACCTATGGCTGGGACTATATCAAAAGGGAGTCTTCATGCAATCGCCTGTCAGGTCTCCTTTCCATTGTCTTGGCATTAACCAGCCATCTGGCAACCAGATCGGTCAGCAATGTGTCATGGCTATATATCGCCAGAAAAACGGCACACTATGGATTGCTTGTGACCAGGACGGACTTTACGCGCTCGACTCCAACTATCAGCTTATTCGCCACTATGCCCCTTCTTCAATAGGCGGAAACCGCAAGAGCGACGAGGTGCCAACCACCATCCTTACAATCACAGAGGACAACTCTGGCAGGTTGTGGGTAGGCTCCTATACGGATGGATGCGGATGGTTTGACCCTCAGACTGGCAAGTATCATCGTGCCTCATTCAGCTACGGCAATGCGCAGAGTGTATTCGATATCCGCGCTGACTATCTTGGCCGACTATGGATCGGAACCCTCGGTGATGGTCTGAAGTGTTATGACATTGAGCGTGACAAGCTTACGGAATACAAGCACGACTACCGAAGAACAGACTGCCTCCATAACAACTACATTCTTGAGATGGGTTTAAGTCCTGACAAGAAGACTTTGTATGTGGGTACGTCAATAGGTCTGTCTTGTCTTGATTTGCCTTCAAACAGCTGGACAAAGGTGTTCAAATCCAACAAGATTCTTGACCGTGAACCGATCACGGATATCTGTCAGATAAATGATGATGAGATTTGGATAGGCACAGCAATAGGTCTATACAATTACAATCTGAAAAAACACGCATTACGCAAATATGGAACAAAGGACGGACTTCCCGACTGCCACGTTGCCGCTATCGAGTCAGATAATCAGGGCGTACTGTGGATAAGCACTACCAATGGCTTATGCCGATTCAACACAAAAGACGGCAAGACGAGGAATTTCTACGTTTCCGACGGCCTTCAAGGCAACGAGTATAATTCCGGCGTGTCATTCCACGATCCTGACAACGACCTCCTCTTCTTCGGCGGAACGTTAGGCATATCATATTTCAATCCGCCTAAGAGCATACCTGAGCCAGCAAAGCTCAAGGTTACGCTGACAGGCATATTCCGTGGCGGTGAGCGCGTACAGTCATATATGAAATCGGGCAACTATGTCATCTGCGAGAATCCAATAGCATTTTCCGACAAGTTCGATTTCTCTCACGAGGACAACACGCTTGCGTTTACGTTCTCCACACTCACCTATTCCGACATCGAGCATATCAGTTTCGCATATAGCATCAATGGCGACAAGGAGGTTGTCCTCCCTGCCGGAGAGAACAGGATAACGCTGAACCGAATGTCGCCAGGCGACTACAACTTCCGTATCGTAGCCATCAATAATGGTGTCCGCTCACAGGAGAAGACCTTCAAGGTGGTAATCCACAACCCTTGGTATTTCACACCACTTGCCAAGGTTATCTATCTCCTGCTTGTCATCGCCGCCATCTGGTGGTATATACGCTTGCAGCGCATACGTAACCGTGAACGTCTTCTCATCCAGGAGCATATCCACAAGGAAGAGCTTAACGAGCAGAAACTGCGTTTCTTCATCAATATATCACATGAGATACGCACTCCTATGACCCTCATCGTGACACCTCTGCTACAGCTCATACGCGAGGACGGCGACCCTCACCGTCAGTCTGTATATGAGATAATGAAACGCAACGCTGAGCGAATACTGCATCTTGTAAACCAGATTCTTGACCTCAGGAAGATTGACAAGGGACAGATGGTGATGCAGATGCGCGAGACCGACATCATCTATTTCACAGAAGATATCCTGAAGACTTTCCAGCCACAGGCAACAAGTAAGAAGATAAACCTCGAATTCATACATGAGAGTGACAAACTGCCTGTATGGATCGACAGGGGACAATTCGACAAGGTTATTATCAATCTTATGTCGAACGCAATGAAATACACTCCTGTATGCGGTACCGTGAAGGTGACTATCTCTTCCAACGACAAGGATGTGACTATCTCGGTATTCGACAACGGAGAAAAGATTCCAGAGCAGAGTCTGGCAAGGATCTTCGAGCGTTTCTATCAGGCTGCATCCATCACAAACCAGACAAAGGCAGGCACAGGTGTAGGTCTCGACCTTACACGCTCTCTCGTACAGCTCCACCACGGCAACATCGTCGCACGCAACGTGGATGATGGCGTAGAGTTCGTTGTCACTATTCCTCTGGGATGTGAGCATCTTTCAAAGGAAGAGCTTACCCTGCACGAAGAACAGAAGGCAGAGGATATCTCAAGCATCCTCGAACAGGAGGTTGCGAGCCCTGTTGAGTCTGAGAGCACGGAGGAATCTCCAAACCTCTCTGCCCTAACTCCTAAACCTTCAGTTCAAACCTCTAAACGCCCGACAATAGTAGTTGTAGAGGATGACGACGAGATACGCAACTATCTTGTCACGGAACTTGAGTCCACATATCGCATCCTCAGTTTCAACGACGGTGCGGAGGCTCTGCCTAATATCCTACGTGAAATTCCGGCACTCGTCATTTCCGATGTCATGATGCCTGAGATGGACGGTAACACGCTATGTGCGAAGATAAAGAGCAACGTGAACACCAATCACGTTCCTGTAATACTTCTGACGGCAAAGACACGCGACGAGGACCGTCTGGAGAGCCTTGAGACTGGTGCTGACCTCTATTTCACCAAGCCTTTCAACATGGATATCCTCCGACGCAGCATCGCCAACCTCATAGCCTCACGCCGACTCATGGAGAACAAGTTTGCAGGCAAGGAGGATCATAGCGACAGGATCGACGATATCGAGATTGAAAGTGCCGACGAGAAGCTTCTCAACCGCATCCTTACCGTTGTCAACGCTAACCTCGGCAATAGCGACCTGAATATCGACATGATATGCTCAGAGGTGGGTATCAGCCGTGTACACCTGCATCGTAAGATGAAGGAACTCACCAACCAGACTCCACACGACTTCATCCGTAACCTCCGTCTGAAACAGGCTGCCCGTCTGCTCAGTCGCAAGGGACAGAATATCACAGAGGTAATGTACCGCTGCGGATTCAACAGCACCACAAGTTTCTCTACTATGTTCAAGAAGATGTACGGACTGTCACCTCGCGAATATATGAAGGAGCATGCGGAGTAAAAGAATAGCCCCTAACCCCAAACCCTTCCCCCGCCCGGGGGAAGGGAGTAGTTACACATGTGCAATATAACGATGCTATCGTGGTATAGTTACAATAATCACTCGGTATCTACGTTTATATAAAAGTACTCCCTATTACCTGCAATACATACTTGCTCCCTTCCCCCGGGCGGGGGAAGGGTCGGGGTTAGGGGCTGATTTTTTAACTTATGACACTATCCGACTGCAAGATAATAGAGCTTCCGAAAGAGGAAGACCCACGCGGAAGCCTTACATATATCTATGAGAATGTGCAGGTGCCATTCCCTATAAAGCGTGTATTCTACATCTATGATGTACCTGCGGGTAAAGATCGTGGAGCACACGCCCATAAGGAATGTTGGCAATTCATCATTGCTGCCTCTGGCGCTTTGGAGGTCTATCTGAGCGACGGTAAGGAAGAAAAGACCGTCACACTCAACCGACCTTTTCAGGGACTTCTCGTCCCTCCTGGCATCTGGGCTCACGAACAGGAGTTTACCACAGGTGCCCTCTGCCTCGTTCTTGCCAGCCATCCGTACTCAGAAGACGATTATATCCGTGACTATGATAAGTATCTGCAGATATACGCAAAATAAACAGACCGAATGGGATGATTTCGTAAAGGTGTCGAAAAACGGCACCTTCCTTTTTCTGCGTGCTTATATGGACTATCATAGTGACCGTTTTCACGACCACTCCCTAATGTACTATAATGAGAAGAACAAGCTCATTGCAGTACTTCCAGCTAATGGACCCTCTAAATCCCCCTTAAAGGGGGACTTTCCAGCCAACCAGCTCTCCCCCTTTAAGGGGGAGCAAGGAGGGGGTCTTTTCCACTCCCACCAAGGTCTCACCTATGGTGGCTTCGTGCTATCCCCAGAAATACACATCTCAGAGGTTGGGGAACTGTTCCGTCTTACCATTTCCTATCTCAGGGAAAATGGCATTTGCGAGTGGAACTATAAGCAGATACCATATATCTACCACCTCATACCATCACAGGAAGAAGACTACTGGCTTTGGCGATATAATGCTACCCAGAAAGCATGCAATATGATGACGGTGATAGATTTCAAAAGCGCCATAAATGATATTTCCTCATCACGCAAGCGCACATACTTCAATAAGTTGAATCGACAGGGTTATACCGTCGTTTTCGACGCTGACATCCGCGATTTCTGGCCAATACTCGAAGATAATCTGATGGAGCGTTTCAGCTCACATCCTGTTCATTCTCTTTCAGAGATAGAGCTGCTCAAACAGCGTTTCCCCGATAATATCGTATGCTGTACCGTGAAGAATCCCGACGGAATAACAATAGCCGGAACTCTTCTCTTTATCACTCAGCAGGTAGTACGCACCCAGTATATATCCGCATCACACGAAGGCAAACGCAGCAATGCCCTCGACTATCTCATGCTCACCCTTATCAGGCATTACGGCAACAATCCGCAATACCGCTATTTTGAGTTTGGCACAAGCATGGCAGAAGACGGCATAAACCTTAACGAAGGCCTCATATTGCAAAAGGAGGGCTTTGGCGGAAGAGCCGTAGCGTGCAAGATTTTTACTATCAATATTCAATAATGGAGAAAATAACAGTAATCTCGGTTTTACTAAACATAATCCTTTTTATTTGGCTGATAGCCACCAGAAACAAAGGGAAATCCCATCATTCGTCTAATGATGGCAGCAAGAAGGTTAAGAAAGAGTTTAACTGGAAACTGGATTCTTCACGTAGCATAGGCCTAAAAGGACATCTCGAACTGGAATTTGACCAACAGGCGGTATTAGAGCAAAGACGGCATAATCCGTTTGGCAGACCTTCCATTAATGGCTGGAACCACAGGGAAAACCTGAAGGAGATGTATCATTATATGCTTGCTAATCCCCAACATCTCGCGGCAAGTGCAAAGATTGTGCAGTATATCAATCGTATATGCTCCCAGAAAGGCATAAACGAGTTTGACAAACTGCAATTCGTCCTTGATTTCGTACAAGAGCCGAATATCAAGTATATAGTTGATGACAGGAGCCAGGAACTTGCTGGTGCTCAGGAGTATATACGCTACCCTGACGAAACACTCTTTGACGGTCGTGGCGACTGCGATTGCAAGGCATTCCTTGCGGCCACCCTCTATCATCTTATGGGTTATAACGTGCTCTATATCATATCCGATAAACTTTCACACGCAGCTATCTGCATAGAATACGATTCACGTTGGGGCACTCGCATAGGCAATCCAGCCTCTCTGCGCAATGCTACCATAGAAATCGAAGGTCGTTGGTACATCTATTGCGAGACCACATCCGACGGTTTCCGCATCGGAAATATGAGCAAGAAAGAATCTCTAAAGGACTTTGAAACAATACTGGAGCTAAGAGCATAAACATTAAATTCAAGCACAGAAGTTTAGAACTATAGCAAAAAGTGTCATCTGACAATTCTTAATTATTTCAAAAAAACATCTGTATTTTGTTTTTTTGCACACTTTTTCGTATCTTTGTAATGTTTAACAGAAGTTCCATATCAAAAACATTACTTTATGAAACAGATTGTTATACTTATTTTATTCGCAACACTTTTTGTAGCATGCAATAATGATGCACATGATGAAGATCCTATAATGCCCGATTTAACCCAAATCAGACTTAAAGGAAGCAATACCGCAAGACTTGAATATATAGGAAAAATCGGTAATGATTTTGAGTCCGCATTAGATTCATTAACAAGAAAATACGAGCCAATGTTGAATACATTAGCCCAAGAGGGACATTATAGCGGGAAAGGATATAATATCGATAAAAAAGAGATTAATGTGGATTTTGATTATGATAGTAGAAAATTTATACTTCTAACATTCTCAGACAAAACTAACATTTATCAAATACTTTTTTCACACGATGTTATTGACGAAAAAGGTAACTATTTTAGATTGGTAGAGGGTGATGACTAAATGTAATTGTAAAATAACGTCTGTTCAACGACTTGCAAGTTTGATGAGCATTATTTGATAATTTGCATTCAGTCAAAGGGCGCATCACTCTCGCTATTATTCCGCTCATCCTCCATTGTTCCTCCTATGTAACTCCGTTGTACCTCCCATGATCCTATAGTTCTGGAAGGGAGGAAAAGCGAATTTAAAACGAAGGAAGAGCGGAGGTAGAGCAAAAGCAAGACGGATGTAATAGGTTGGTGTAATACCCTTGCAAAGAGAAAAATCAAAAAGTTTTTATAGGGGGTATTACACCTTTTGTTGTTATGCACAATATTTTTATTGATTATCAGCACGTTAGATAAGGTGTAATACCCTTAAAAGTATTACACCATTTAGGGCGATTTGGTGTAACACTTTCGAGGGTATTACACCAAGGCAAAAGAATTGATGCACAAGCATTTAATACACTCAAAACAACAAAGGTGTAATACTCGGCGTTGAAAACTTTTTGAAAAATAGTATTACACCTGTCCGTACAGGCAATATGGCTCTAGCAAATCCGCTCATCCTCCATTGTTCATCCTAACCAAACTCGATGAACCTTCGCTATTTGTTCGTTCTGGAACGGACCTTCATCGAGTTTGGTTCGGAAGTAGAGCGGAGTTACAACGGACTTAGAGCGGAACTGTAGCGGAATAAAAATCCCATTTGCTCGATGTGGGCAAATGGGATTTTATAGTTTATGTATAGAAGAGATTCTTACTTCAGAGTTACCTTAATCATTGTAAAGCTATTAGCAGGAACATCGATTGTCATCTTCTTCTGAGCAGTCATAGTGTCTGTCTTAGGCTTTACAAACTGTCTGTCGTAGTTGTTCTCGAAGTCTGGATGACCAGAGAGGACAGTACGCTCTGCAGTAGCCTCAAAATTGCCGAAACGGCTGAGGTCGATAGTAGCCTTGCGCTCGAAGCAACCGCAGTTACATACCTTTATATATACCTCACCCTTGTCTGCGTTGAGGATAACTGACTGGCCAATGAGGCTATTGTCACCCTTGTCGAACTTAACGCAGTTGCCATAGAAGTACTTACCAGCAGACTCACCGAACATCTTCTGAACGTAGTAGCTGCAAGTGAAGAATGGCTTCTCGTTGTCGAAGTAGATAAGGTCAGGATTCCAGTTGGTGTTGTTCTTGTAAGCGAAGAGAGGAGCGTATGATGTCATGCAGACAATATCGCCGTTTCTCTCAACGTGGAGAAGATAGAGAGCCTCAGCAAGGGCATCGCCGAGCTGGTTGCCGTGTGATCTTTCCTGTACAGAGTACTCACCAAGATATACCTTTGTCTTGCGATTGCGTGGGTAGTTGTCATACTGACGGCTCTGGAGGAACATCTGTCGAGAGTCATAGTAGTGCTCGTCGATGATGTCAAGACCAATCTCTTCAGCGAACTTCCAAGAGTTCTCATAGTCAGGGTTGCCCTTGTGTGAACCAGGACCTGCAGTACCTATGATGATGATATTAGGATAAGTTTTACGAACCTTGTCGTAGATGTACTTGAAGCGCTCCTTGAACTCCGGAGTAATCTTTTCCTCGTTACCGATACCGATATACTTGAGGTTGAATGGTTCTGGGTGTCCTGCATCTGCACGAACCTTACCCCACTTTGTAGAAGCATCGCCATTAGCCCACTCGATAAGGTCGAGAGCATCCTGTGCCCAACGGTCAATATCATCCATTGGCCAAGGTTCCTGAGCCTGAGTCTTCATGCTCCAGCCGCCATTAACGCCCTGACAGCTAACACCACATGGAAGGATTGGCACAGGCTCCATCTTCATATCCTCACAGAGCTGGAAATACTCGAAGTAACCCAAGCCCATTGACTGGAGATAGCCCCATGTGTTCTTGATAGCCTTACGCTGCTCCTTTGGACCTACAGAGTTCTTCCAATGATATGTGTCCCAGAAACCGTCACCACCACCGTGAACAACGCAACCGCCAGGGAAGCGCATGAACTGTGGGTGGAGAGCCTCAAGAGCCTCGGCAAGGTCCTTACGAAGACCATGACCATGATAAGTATCCTGTGGCATGAGAGAAACCATATCTACGTCGAGATTACCCTTGTCGAGAAGGAGAATCTGGAGATTTGCATCCTTGCAATTGTCGTTGGCTGTAAGCTCAGCAGTATATTTCTGCCAGCCAGAACCATTTGTGCTAATCTCTGTCTCTGCGAGAATCTTATTCTGCTTGGTTGCGAGAACGATTCTTACCTTCTTGGCATTGCCTTCAACGCTACGGAAGAAAACAGAGAAGTTGTACTTAGCGCCAGACTTGATGTTCATTCCGAAGAAACCTTCGTTCTGCATACCAACACCTGTCCAACCGTCAAAGTCATAGTAATGACCTATGCGCTCAGCATGGATTCTCATGTAGGTTGGGTTGTTGGGATGGATGGTATTATCCATGCGAGGCTCGATGAAACCGGCAGAATGTCCAGGACGGAGGAACTTCCAGTTAGTACCAGCTCCCCAACCATCACGCTGTGCAGGACTGTATTCGAAGCTGCCATTCTGAACGAGGTCGGCATAGAGACCGCCATCAGCAGAGAAACTGATATCCTCAAAGAAAATACCGATAAGATTGTCACTAATCACCTTACCACCAGAAGGTGCTTTTACTGACTTCGCACTCAAGCCAAGGCATGAAGAGAGAAGCAGTGCTCCAATAAATGCTTTTTTTGTCATTTTTAGGTTATTGTTATTTGAATAATTATCTTGTTACCTCAAGTATTCGACAAAGATAATAAAATTTTTCTGATTACACAAGAATAAGTCTCTTTTTGTTGGGAAAATGTTATAAATATATAATGTTTTGTTATAAAATGCAGGTATTTTGCGGTTTCATCGAGAAAAAGGCTGAAAACGTATAAAAGCATCAAAGTTTTTCTCTTTGTGAAAGTGTTTCGCGTAAATTGTATATAAAATTAGTGTTATTTTTACAATTAAGTTTTTCTTTTGTTCCAAAAAATTGCGTAATAATATCATTCTGTTAAAATAATCAGTATATAATTTTTATAAAACGCGTAAAGTTTATACCTTTGCAGCAGGAAAATAAGTCCACAAAACCGAAAATCGAACCAAAAATCGTACCACGATGCACAGCGCTTGTTTGCGCACACATTCGACATTGGTAATAACGAATTTAAAAACGTGCCTCACAGCACGACAAAAATAAAATCACGGATAATAAAGACGGTAATAATTAACATTGAAAAGCGGGGCTAAACCGCGATGGGGGTTAATTAAAGGCGGATTATATTATACGGATAACAAAATACATGGATGGTAATTATATGTAATATTAAGTAAAGTCAAGTCAAGTATGAAGAGATTTTTTAAACTAAATGTTATTGCGCTTGCAACTCTGCTATTCTTGGGAGTAGCAGATGCATGGGGTTTGGGCATTAATAAGAATGTTGCCCTAAATCTCACAAAAGAGGGCGGAAGTTGTTCTTGGGACGGATCAAAGTTGAGCTGGACCGCAAGTACATGGAATCTGTATAGATTTACAGATTGGGATAATTCAGATTTGTCAGCTTATGACAAGATGGTTATCAATGTAAGTAATGCAACTCCAAACAGAACGTATAGAGTTGTCATAACAATTGATGGTACACTCTATACCTATACGACTTCTGGTAATGGTAAAAAAGAAATCGACATTAGAAATGATTTTAAGAATGGAAACAGTTCAATACAATCCATATCTGGTGATCCTTTAACAAAAGTAGAGTCAATCAGAATAGGTGGTTATAGTGAAAACGGCTCTATTACCATTAATTCGATTAAATTCCATAAGCCATTAGCGTGGGATGCTGAGGGCAAGATTACATTCTCTGCTACTGATTTCAACCTTGGGGATAATGTAACCAAAGATGCAAATACATTCACATTCTCTAAAAAGAATGCTAGCATTTCATTGGATTTTGATAGCAATAATGATTTGGCTACAACCGATATCCAGTCTGTTGAAGTAAACATCACAGGCACAAATTCAGACAGAATAAAGCAGGGTTTTAATGATACATACACAAAAGAACTTTCAACTGCGCAAAGAAACAAAGTGTCTTTTGGTAAATTCTTGCTTTTTAATGAGAGTAATAGTAAGCATCCTAATATCACATTGAATACTGTTACTTTTACAAAGAAGAAGTATGTCTTTAATGTTGCTCAGAATCGTATTTACTTCGAGGATTTTGAGAAACTATCTGATGCTTCATTCTTAGATGGTAAGAATGCTCCGACAGAAGCTCCTAATGCGAGTCAGCAGGGTAAATACTATCTCTATGGTGGAAGAGGTAAGATTCTGAGTGATCCTACCTTTGGTAAGTACTATCAGAATCTCGCTGATGCAGATGAATATACCAAGAGTCTTTCAGAGAACTTCCTCCGCTATACATTTACTGATAGCCAGAGAGATTATAACGAACAAGAAATCAAAAAAACTGGTGCGGCTTCAGTTGGTTTCTGGGTAAATGGTCAGGTAGCTGTAGATTATGAGCTTCCTTTGGAGCGTGGTTCTATGTTCTGTATCTTCAGTAACGACCGTTTTAGAAAGGCTGATAACTTTGACGAGAGAGCTCGTTTCATGTTCGATCTCTCTTGCAATGGCTGGACTTATTTGTATATGCCAAACACACATTCATCTGGAGTTGATATTGGTTGGAATGAGTTTATATATGGAGAAAAGGCTAAAAACTCTGGAGTAGCAAACCCATTGCAGAGTCTTTTTGGCAAAGATAATTATACTAATCCTCTTGACCAGAGTAAGCATAAGTTCTATGACGACAAGAAATGGCACTATGTGACATACGTTATGGATAATCAGCTAATGCGTATCACCGTTTATCTTGATGGAGAGAAGACTGGAGAAATTGCAGACTGGTCAAAACTCCCTGAAGCCGATCATAGAGACAAGCCAAATGGGAATCCTTCAGGAACAGCTGACCTTGTAGGTCGTACAAAGTATCTTCGTAACATCATACTTGGTGGTTTCACTCCTCACGGACTTTTCTATGATAGACAGTACTATTCAGATGCAGCTCTTGCATACGATGATATCGCTATCTACAGCAAAGCTCTTACTCAGGAGGAGATTCGCTCTATCATTGAGCAGAAGCAATACACTCCAAAGGAGTGGCACTATGGTGACAGCTTTAAAGAATACAATGAGAGCAAGGGTGGTCATGAAGAAAAAAATGACGTATCTGGCTTGGGTGTAAATGGCACATTCGATGGAGATGGAGAAAATGAAGGAACAGGCTATCTTATCGTAAATAGGGGTACGCTGACTATTCCAAACGTTCCACAGGGATATTATGTTCGTGTTGAGTACTATGGAGGTGATGATGCGACTTCTTCTACAGGCGATGGACTCGAATACGTTGGATTGCGTATAGAGGATACACCAGAAGATTTTTGGGTAGCTACATATAAGGCAACGAAATATGGTGTTAATACTTATACACTGAATGTTTATGATGATATCATGATTCGTTCTATTGTCATTACTCCTTACCAGTATGCTAAACTGAAGTATGGTAATATGGAAGATGATGAGTTCGAGCCATTCGATAAGGATAATAAGTATGTCGCATTTAATGTAAGGCGTGTGGACGATACTGATACGTACATTTATTCAAGTGAAGATAATAAAGTAGAGCTTGGCGAGAACCCTACACTTCCTGTGCTTTCTCTGAATATTGATGGTGCGCGTACTGAAGATGGTGGACTGGACTACATAGATATAAGTAACTATGTGGAAGGAAAGCATAATCCTTATATCAAGTATTCAAGTACTTCTCCTCATGTTGCTTATATTAATAAGAATGGTCAGATCAAGATGACCGGTATTGCAGGTAATACATTCATCATTGCAGAACTTGTCAGTGATAACCTCTACAATGGTTCTGAGGTTGTTGACTCTTTCGAGATTCGTATCAGAAAGGAAGAGAATACTCTAAGACTGGATAACAATCAGGAGGTTAAGGTAAACGATAAATTCGAGAAGCTTGATAATATCACTTTGACTATTGGTGGCTGGAAGCATGAGAGTACGGATACATATAACATTCCTGGTGTAGGAACTGTAAGTGACAGTTGGGCTAATGCTGCTGATTTCGAGGATCCAATACTCGGAATGGCTGGTGTTCTTGATGGGTTCAACCAGTACTCTGTCGGTACACATGTAGCAAGGAGTGAAAGCTTGGGAGAATTCTATCCAAAGCAAGAGTTTGCAAACAATATTACTCCTTGGAATCTCCCTTGTCGTGGTGCATACATCAAGGTAGAACCTCTAAAGGCTGGTATCGTTTCAATTTACCTATATCAGGCAGGAAATCTCTATGATAAAGAAGACAAAAAAGGAGGCTCAAGACACATTACGTGGCGTCCTGTTTATATAATAGATGAGACAGGTAAACCTGTTGATTTCGTACAGCCTGCGACAAATGGTCTTATCACATACAATGATAACTTCTTCATTGGTGACAAGCGTCGTGCTCAGTTCATTGAGGATATTGAGGCTACATACAACCAGACACTACAACAGGAACTTATTAATCTCAAAAATACTGATTACGAGAAGTTCCGCATCCTCATCGACAACTGGAACAACGCAGGTTGGAGACAGAAGGTGATTCCTACAGGTGATGGTGGCTATATGGTAATGTCTGACGCAGTTGTACGCTATACATTCAATGTACATCCAGGCAAGACATACTATCTGTTCTCTAATCAGACTCAGGTTGCAATCTCTGGTTTCAACTTTGAGCAAGGTCGTATGCTTAAAGTCAGCAACAATTACGAGACAGATCCTGTACGTAAAGTATCAAGAGGTTCTAAGCTCACTTGGCAAGACAATCTTGAGGATCAGCCTTCAATTACAACCAGTGCTAACAAAGATATCACTACTGTAAACTACGTGCGTAACTTTGCTCAGGGCAAGTGGTCATCAATCTGTCTTCCATTCAGTATGAACAACAGGCAGATGCGTGAGCAGTTCGGTGAGGAAACAGCAGTTGTTCTTCTCAAGACCATTCACGATGATGGTAAGATGGAGCTGATCTGGCACGTTAATCAGGATATCATTGCTGGTTATCCTTATTTCATCCTTCCAAAGGGTAAGCTTAAGAATAAGAATGTAAAGAATGGTGTGATCACACAGATTACTGCTGACGCTTATCTCAATGATAGGGTTAACGCTCAGCACCCACTCTTCTCAGTAGGTTCTAATGGTGAAACATTCGACTGGCTGGATAAATATACAGTTGCTAACTACAGGAAAGACTATCCATATGTATTTGAAGGTAACTTCAAGAATGAGGAGCTTCCTGCAGGTTCATACGTGATGAGTAATAATGGTTCTCTTACAAAGATCAAGAGCGCTACTACAGCTAAGCCTTTCCGTGCATATCTGAAGTATCAGGGTTCTGACGCTAGTCATGCTAAGCCTCTCTATACATCAGTTAACTGGCAGAACGATGTGACAACATCAATCGATGACATCATCTTCCAGAACGGAATCTTGATGGAGGCATCTGACGTTTACGGCATCGACGGTACAGTTGTTCGTCGTAACGTACAGAATCTCTCAAATCTTTCAAAGGGCGTTTACATCGTCAACGGCAAGAAGTTTGTAGTAAAATAACATTGTATTAGGATACATTTTTATGAAGAAATTTTATATCTCTCCGGTCTGTGAGTATTTTCTCACAGACTCGGAGGCTACACTCCAGATAACATCTGCATATATTGGTTCGGGAGACCCTGGTGGTTTAATAGAAATTGATGACCCTTACATTCCTATAGATAATGGAGATAATGGAGGAGGTACTGATATTGGTTCTGGGGGCTTTGCCAAAGGAGGCATGATTTGGAATAACACAATATTCGATTAATATACACCGATGGCGGCGTTGCGATAACGCCTAAAGAGAATATCTCTCTTTACTTGAAAATTACATATCTTTTTTGTATGTTCTTCGATTTTCCTTTTCATAAGGATTAGCGAAGGACATACTTTTTGTGTGACACTAATATATTACCATACCTCTTTCGTGATTCCTATGTACCTCCCTTGTAAGTCCCATTTTCCTCCCATTCATAGGAACGGATTTGAAATGGACTTGAAGCGAAGGAAGAGCGAAGGTGAAGCGAAGGCCATAAATTAACATTGACTCCTACAAAAAAATCCAAATAGGATAGGCATGTTAATTATTAATTGTTAATTGTTAATTAAATCAGGTGTAATACTCTTGAAAAGAAAAAATCAAAAAGTTTTTATACGGGGTATTACACCTTTTGTTGTTGTGTGTAATATTTCCGTTGATTATCAGTATGTTATATGTGGTGTAATACCCTTGAAAGTATTACACCATTTCGAGAGATTTAGTGTAATATTGGTGTAATACTTCCGTGAGTATTACACCAAGGCAAACAAATTGATTTTTAGTCTTTTAGTATGCTCATAACACCAAAGGTGTAATACTATGCGTTGAAAACTTTTTTCAAAAAGTATTACACCAACTATTACATCAAATGTATTCTTGGAATAAGAGATCAATTCTTACCTACTACTCCAACTAGAATAGTGTTTATAAGGAAATCTTCCTTAGACATCAGGCAATAGCCATTCATCCCCCATTGTTTACCCCATGAATTCTTGCAAATAAAGAGCGTGTCGCCTTGTTTGTTCTTGGTTAGGCCTACTATAGCCATTGCGTGTTGATCGGTCGTTATAAAGCGTTCTAAAGCCTTTTGACGAAGTGAAGCGAGGTCTCCATCAATAGATGGTTTCTTTTTTCCTGGCATTTGTCCTTCCCAATATACAGGATGATGGTTTTGCAAAGCCTCTATAACCTGAGAATACATATCGTTAATAGGCACGTTCATAAGGGTATGACGACGGTGGTTGTCAGGCACTTCGAGCACGAAAGGTTTACCGTATGGATGATGTTTATAGGATGTTAGCCATGTCATTTTGATACCATACAGAAGACTACCTCCAAATTGCTTCGGAGTGTAGTGAGCGCTATACAGATAGAAACCCTGTCTTAGATTGTGTGGAATGAATGGCAGAGCCTTATCTACTTCTTTGTTAAGAGTATTTAATCCCTTACGGTGTTTTATGGCAATTCCAACCTTTTGTTTGACAAGTCTTGCTAAAGCCCTACTGTTGAGATCATCAGGACAGTATGTACTCCATTGTACCATACCATATTCCTTCAGCAATCGCTCTGCATCAGGTCCTATTCCTCTTACGCTTACAGCCATAGCACCTTGTGACAGATAACTTTCTGATGCTTGTTCCTGAAGTAAATTACGAACTAGCCATATAGGTGATAGGTTCATGGAGTCACCATAGTTCTCTATTCGCTCTGTCTCTATACAGGCAAGATAGGCATAAATCCAGCATGCTTCTACCTTTCCCTGATTCTTTACAGGGGTAGTACGAAGGGAAGATCTTAGGACTGAAGAAGAAACATCCTTGCTCCTCTCCCGTTGTGTACAGGAAAAAAGAAGGAGGAAGAGAAAAAGAACGGCCTCTCCCCCCGCCCTCCCCCGTATGGAGGGAGCCGGAAGTCTAAACATCTTTGTTATTTTACCTAATGCTTTTTTCATTATTATCGCGATAAAAGGTATATATATGATTCTCCCCCTCGGGGGAGACGGAGGGGGGCCTTATTTAATCATCTCTAACAGATCTTTACCTGTTATCTTACCACTCATATCAGTACCTTCGAGGATGTTCTCCGCAAGATCACGCTTCTGCTCATGTAATCGCTTAATCTTTTCCTCGATAGTTCCAGAAGATAGGAAATGATATACAGTAACGGCATTATGCTGTCCAATACGATGTGCACGGTCGGTGGCTTGCTGTTCAATGGCAGGATTCCACCAAGGGTCAAGGTGGAAAACATAGTTTGCTCGGGTAAGATTTAGTCCCAGACCTCCAGCCTTAAGAGATATGACAAATACAGGGCATTCTCCTGCCTGAAACTGTTCTACAAGCTTCTGACGCTCTTTTACAGGTATAGAACCATCGATATAGAGATATGGGATATTGGCTTTTTCCAACGCTTTAAGCACAATGGCAAGGAAAGATGTGAACTGGCTGAATACAAGTGCACCATCACCACTCTCTATGATAGGTTCAAGAGCTTCAATTAGGGCCTCAATCTTTGACGACTTTCCTTTCCAGTTTTTCTCCACAAGTTGTGGAGAGCAGGCAGCTTGGCGCAAACGGGTAATTTCAGCAAGGGCATTAACCGACACTTTATCAGAATCTTCTGATTCAAGCATGTGTTGAGCACGTTCACGGATAATCTCATATACAGCCATTTCCTCTGGAGAGAGGTTTACGGTTTGGTATATTTCTGTCTTCTCTGGAAGTTCGTCAAGCACCTTCTCTTTCGTTCTGCGCAGCATGAAAGGATGTACTATACGGTCGAGCTGTTCCTGTCTGTCTTTATCCTTTGCCACCTCAATAGGGGTGATGAAACGGCGTGAGAAATCCTCATAGCTACCGAGGAGTCCAGGATTGACAAACTGGAAAAGGTTCCAGAGTTCTCCAAGATGGTTCTGTACGGGAGTACCCGTCAGCATGACGCGGTATTTGCTCTTTAGCTGCATGGCAACACCAGAAGTCTTGGCACCTCGATTCTTTATCACATGAGCCTCATCGAGTACGGCTGTCGTCCATTCTTTCTGAGTTATCTCTGTCTTGACAGAGAGGAGCAAGCCGTATGTACAGATAACCACATCACCAGTCTTCGCTTCTGAAATACAGGTTGAGCGGTTATTGGTGAAGTTGAGAATAGATACATTAAGTGAAGGAGCAAACTTTTCAATCTCTGTTTTCCAGTTAGGTGCTACAGAGGCTGGTGCAACGACAAGAGCTGGTCCTTCGTTTGCCTTAAAGAGCAGGTATGTGATAGTCTGTATTGTCTTACCAAGTCCCATGTCATCAGCAAGCAATGCTCCTGCCCCCCATGAGTTAAGACGAGCAATCCATTGATATCCCTCCACCTGATAGCCACGTAGGGTAGCATTAAGGGTTGTAGGGATTTCTGGCTTATATTCACTTGAGTCAAGGATTCGTTGTCTAATTTCAATCAGTTCAGGGTCAACTTCCAGATGAAGTTCACCGTCAACCATACTTGTATCAAGTAATGCAGCCGAGAAAGCTGACATCTGCAAGTGACCACGTTGGCGTGAAGCAAGAGCATCCAATGACATGAGTTGTCGGTGCAGACGTTCACTCAATGCTATATACTCGTTTTCGCCAAGACGAATGAATCTATTACGGCTTTGGCCTATAAGGTCGAGAAGGTCGGCAACAGAGATTTTTGTATTCTCGTCTAGTTGAACGGTACCTTCCATCTCAAACCATCCGTTCTTGTTCTTCTTCAGCGATGCATTCCACTGTGAAGCTGTATAACGGTGGTTAAGCCTGAGTTTGTGTCCTTCCGGCCATTCCAGTACATACGGAGAGTCTTCACCTTTTTCACGGATGAAATCAAGGATTGGAAGTAGTCCGTAGGCATCTACCTGAAATGTCTTCTCTGGTGGCAGAGTTCCTTCTACTCCATTCACCAGATTATAATAGTTGGAACGTTCTTTCTCCAAGTCACGCTCTACACAGACACGTGTAGCACCCGTAATATCGAATATCACCGAACTTCCTTCACCAGGTGCACATTGTGCACGACCATCGGCAAGTGGTCTGCAGAAGATACTTACAATATATGCCTCCTTGCCCTGAGGACGCATTTGCAAGGTGATATTTGATGTTCCCTTGACAGTGTCTAGTGTTGAACCTCCTTTGATGAGTGAAGAATGTACCTCTACCTTTCCGCGAAGGCTTTCAAGGAAGTGCGATAGCGTTTCCTCTGCATCAAGTGGGAACTTACCCAAGTCGAGTAATTGGCTGAAATAAGGGCGCAGTTCCGGTGTCATACGGAGATAATTAATGCTTGAAGCACCACGGGAAACTATCAAGTAATCCTTATCCACCTGTTCTTCCGGAACATTACTCTTGATGGTAAATTCTGTATCTGAACGTTCTATCACCAGATATGGCATTTCCTCAGATACGGTAACAAGAGTGTAGGGTGCCCATCTACCGACATATAGTCGGGAATGGGAGGTCATCTCGGGAAGCACATTGGCAAGACTCACATAATAAAGAGAACTCTTACTGCCATAGCGTTCACGATTACGGATTCGCAAATCCTCAGGATCCATGTTCTCGTCAGGCATAGCCATGAAGTTGGAATAGCCTACCACCTTACCGGCACTCCATCCACCAGACTTCAAAATCTGTTGCTGACGCACCTCACAAACATTATCATCAATGCTGTGCATGAAATATGCCAGACGCTCTGACTGTTCTGCGTCTTTTATCTGCTCCATCTTATTAGCAGATAGAGATTCAAGCACATATTCCCATTGTTGCTTGACATATATGGATGTAAGCAGATGGTTTTCGTAATATGATTTCTCAGCAAGTTTATGCTCTTTCTCGCTCAATGGACTGAATTTCTCGTAGTCATATTTGATACAGAGCCATTGAGGTGAATATGTCTCAATACCATATTCTGTGAGAATATTCGTCCTACCGAGATAATTTACAAGGAGTACGAAAAGCTGTTTAGAAAGATTGTCAACAGTTGGGAATAGAAGACGTATGTCTGTAACATACCCTTTTCTGTTGGTAAATGCGCAAGCTAATGCCCAAGCTGCCTTTATTTCATCTTCCTTTATCTTCTTTTCATTACGTCGGATAAAGTTGGCAATCATACTCTCACCATTGGCAGTACCCTCACGCTTACAGCAGATAATGTAGATGAAGTTTGCTATGCTTGTCGGCAGGTTTGTGCTTGCTATAGTCTTTGATGTCTTTGTGTTGTAAATAACCTGTGCCTTTCGGAATTCCTTCAAGGCATCAGAATATTGACCTTTGAAGGTGAGAACCATTGCAGAAAGCAGATGGGCATCACATATAGGCTTATCTGTTATAGTCTTTGGTTTCTTACCCTCTGCAAGATATGCATATAGATAGATTGAATATAGCAGTTCATCTCTTCTCAGGTCTGTGGAATAGTTGCGAGCCTCCGCAAGTGTTATTATACGCTTGCTCTCAATCAGCATCTCACCCTTGTAGCATAGTTGGAGCACACCATTAATGAGTTCCACGAAGCTTGTTTCTGTGATATGCGATAGCAAGGCCATATATTTATCATCATTGATGATAGGTTGAAGATATGCAACGTCGCTACCGAATATAATTGAAGCCTCTGATGTATTGCTATAATGACTGCGGATATACTCGCATAATGCTATTTGTATGGGCTTCTGATTCATCTGAAAATATTGGAATACCTTACACAGTACCTCCAATATATTGTTTCCCTCATCGGTATCATAAAGCCACTCCAAAACCTTCACCATCACGTTAGGTGATATACGATACATCAGCTCACGATACGTGAAGTTATACGTGCCACGCACAAGAAAGCCGTCATTGACAAGTTTAAGATGGAGGCTTCCCCCATCAAAATTCTTGTCAACCTTCAATATGCGTGCCGCGATATCAGTTGGCAGAATGCTATCCGTATCTTGGGTAGCAAAATAACCGAGTAAAAGTTTTTCTGAATAAGAAAGTCCCTCTAACATTTATTTCATTGTATAGGCCAGAGCGTATGCCTTAACCTGTTTTACCATTGCAAGAAGACCATTTGAGCGTGTTGGTGAAAGATGATCCTTCAGACCTATTGCCTCTATGAAATAGAGGTCAGCATCAAGAATCTCCTGTGGCTTGTGTCCGCTGATAACACGTATCAAAAGCGCTATGATACCCTTCACAATCAGGGCATCACTCTCTGCTGAGAATACGAGATTGCCCTCAGCATCACGGTCGCACTGAAGCCATACACGAGACTGACAGCCATCAATAAGATTCTGTTCTGTCTTGTATTTCTCGTCAAGAGGTTCCTGCTCATTACCTAAGTCAATGAGCAACTGATACTTATCCATCCAGTCGTCAAATGCACTGAACTCTTCTATTACCTCGTCTTGTATATCGTTTATTGTCATTTTCTTTACACTTTACTCTTTACTCTTTCTACTTTACACTCTCCAAGATAAACAGCTTATCACTTGGTCTTACCTTGTCAGGAACGGCAATACTGATTCTCCAGCCCTTCTTTGCCGTCTGAACAGGCTTTAAGTCATAGCGTATCTCATTGCAGTCAAGATACATAGCACCAGTCGTAGGACCTGTGATAAGCAACTTGTCTCCAACCTTTATCTCATGAGCCTCAACCTGGAACTCTGCAACGCCAATCTTTGAGAAGTATTTTATTGTCTTTGCACAATATACTTTCTTCTCCGTAGCCTTTGAACCGTATGAGTCATTCCATTCTCCAAGTGTCTGTCCCTGATAGTAGCCATCCCAGAAACCACGGTTGAAGACACGTGCAAGACGCTCGTCCCATGCATCCTTGGCTGACTCTGTAAAGAGTTTCTCCTCATCCTGTGATACTTCCGCATCATGAAGAACTGCATTGATAGCCTCACGATAGCAGCGGACAACAGTATCTACATACTCAGGACCACGTGCACGTCCTTCAATCTTGAACACACGCACACCCGCATCCATCATCTTATCAATGAAGCGGATAGTCTTCAGATCCTTTGGCGACATGATATACTTGTTATCAACAAGCAGTTCATTACCTGTTTCCGCATCAGTAACATCATACTTTCTACGGCATATCTGAACACATTCTCCACGATTAGCAGAGCGACCAGCATTGTGAAGTGAAAGATAGCACTTGCCAGAAATAGCCATACACAAAGCTCCATGACAGAACATCTCTATGCGTATCGGCTCACCAGAAGGACCACAGATATTCTCTTTGACAGCCTGCTCATGGATAGCCTTCACTTGATCCATACGAAGCTCACGAGCAAGAACCACGACATCAGCAAACTGGGCATAGAAACGCAATGCCTCTATGTTTGAGATATTGAGCTGTGTTGAGAGGTGAACCTCCTGACCAACTTTTTGGCAATAGGTCATCACAGCCACGTCTGACGCAATAACGGCACTAATACCTGCCTCCTTGGCTGCATCTATTATCTCATGCATCTGTTCAATATCCTCGCCGTAAATGATAGTATTCACGGTGAGATATGTCTTTATGCCCTTTGCATCACACGTAGCAGCAATCTCTCGAAGGTCTTCTATCGTGAATGTAGATGCCGAATGAGCACGCATATTTAGCTTCTCAATGCCGAAGTAGATTGAATCTGCTCCGGCATTGATAGCGGCAGCAAGTGACTCGCGAGAGCCAACAGGCGCCATAATCTCATATTGTTCTTTTATCATAAAAGCCTAATAAAAGCCTAACCAAGCCTTCCCAAACGGGTAGTCCGATGTTGATAACATCGGAGTATGTGACCTGATGTTTTATAGTATTTATCCCTTATTAGGATTGTAGCTATCATTATTTGTCCCTCCATTGATTAGAAATACTATCTACTCCCCCTTCAGGGGGTAAGGGGGGGAGGAACCCTCCCTTAAGGAGGGACTGGGTGGGTCTTAAAGCGTCCACACCTGCCCGTCCGCAGTATCCTTTACTATAAATCCGGCCTCGTTAAGGGCATCACGGATAGCATCACTCTTAGCCCAATCCTTGTCTGCCTTTGCCTGAGCACGCATATCAAGAACCATGTCCATAACCTTGCCGAATGCCTGTTCACGACTTGGATCACCAGCCTCTGCTGAAGTCTTAAGACCAAGGATATCCTCTATCCATGTGCGGAGAATCTTCTCAAGTGTCTCAAGGTCAGCTGCACTTATCTTTGCCTTACGGTCAACAAGGGTATTGATAACCTTTGAAGCCTCGAAGAGCTGAGAGATCACGTTTGGAGTCTGGAGATCATCATTCATAGCATCATAGAGCTTGCCCTCAAGTTCTGCAACGAACTTGCCTACCTCTGGCTGCGAGCCCTTTGCTGGCTGTATGCGCTTGATATCCTTGAGCGATGTAACCAACTTGTTATATCCCTTCTCTGCTGCCTCAAGTGCTTCTGAAGAGAAATCCACAGTTCCGCGATAGTGGGCAGAGAGGATGAAGAAGCGGATTGTCATTGGAGAGAATGGCTGTGTAAGCAATTCATGCTCTCCCTTGAAGAACTGATCGAGAGTGATGAAATTGTTATATGACTTACCCATCTTCTGTCCGTTGATGGTAATCATATTATTGTGCATCCAATAGTGAACGGCAGGATGTCCCATAGAAGCCTGAGCCTGAGCTATCTCACACTCATGATGTGGGAATACAAGATCCATACCACCGCCATGAATATCAAATTCCTCACCAAGATACTTTCTACCCATAGCGGTACACTCACAATGCCAGCCAGGGAAGCCTTCTTCTGGTACAGCCTCCTGCTTTTCATTTGCAGGCATCAACCAAGGCCAGCGCATGATGTGCTCTGGCTGTGCCTTCTTCCAAAGGGCGAAGTCTGCCTGATTCTTCTTCTCGCCAACACCTGCAAGGGTATCACGAGAGGCATCCTTGATATTCTCAAGCGTACGACCAGAGAGAATGCCATACTTATAATCCTTGTTGTACTTCTCTATATCGAAATATACAGAGCCGTTTGAGATATACGCATAGCCGTTATCAAGAATCTCCTGAACAAGCTGCTGCTGCTCAATGATATGGCCTGTTGCGTGTGGCTCAATAGAAGGTGGCAATACGTTGAGCTTCTCCATTGCAGAGTTAAAGCGACGGGTATAGTACTGTGCTATCTCCATTGGCTCTACCTGCTCTAAGCGTGCCTTCTTTGCTATCTTATCCTCGCCCTCATCAGCATCATGCTCAAGATGACCAACATCCGTGATGTTACGGACATAGCGCACCTTATAGCCGATATGCTGAAGATAACGGAAAAGGATATCGAAAGTGATAGCTGGACGAGCATGACCAAGATGCGCGTCACCATAAACTGTCGGACCGCAGACATACATGCCTACGTGACCGGGATTGATTGGCTTAAAAGCCTCCTTCTTACGAGTAAGAGTATTGTATATTAATAATGTTTGTTCCATTGTCTTTTCTTTTTCCAGAAATTCCATATAATCCGGAAATTCCGATATTTCTAGTAAATTAACTTAATTCAAGCATGCGGTTAATAGGCTTAACTGCATCTTTTGCAATATCTGCATCCACCTCTACTGTTGGCCATTCATACTTTAGCGTGTTATAGAGCTTGCGGAGCGTATTCATCTTCATGAAGTTACACTCATTACAAGAGCAACCCACACTTCCCTCCGTCACCTCTGGCGGAACAGGAATAAATTCTGTCTCAGGACAACATCGCTGTAACTCGTGCATTATACCTGCCTCCGTAGCAACTATATACTTGCTCTTTGGATTTGCCTTGGCATATTTCAGCATATCAGCCGTACTTCCCTTTACATCTGCAAGAGCAAGAACAGGTCCTTTACACTCAAGGTGTGCCATAACCACAGCATCCGGGTTCTCTTTCTTCAGACGTGCTATCTCCCCAACAGAGAAACGCTCATGAACATGACAACCGCCATTCCATAGCTCCATCTCGCGACCTGTAACCGAGTTGATGTAAGAGCCGAGGTTATAGTCAGGACCGAAGAGTATCTTTGCGTCCTTAGGCAACTGGTCAATCACCTTCTTGGCATTACCAGAAGTTACCACAACATCGGTAAGTGCCTTTGTTGCAGCCGTTGTATTGACATACTGCACAATCATATACCCTGGATGCTCTTCCTTCCATTTCTTCAGATCAGCAGCAGAACAAGAATCGGCAAGCGAACAACCGGCATTCAAGTCTGGAGAAAGCACTTTCTTATCTGGTGACAGAAGCTTACAGGTCTCTGCCATGAAGTGAACGCCACACATGACTATGATCTTGGCATCTGTCTCAGCAGCCTTACGGGCAAGGGCAAGAGAGTCGCCTACGAAATCGGCAACCTCCTGAATCTCACCAACGGTATAGTAGTGAGCAAGCACCACAGCCTTTTTCTCCTCGCACATTCTGCGTATCTCAGCCTTCAGGTCGAGATTATCATCAACAGGCTCATCAATATAGCCAAGGGATTTCCATTTATCTATCATAATTACGAATTACGAGTTATGAATAAACCTTATTTGCTTTGTTCCCCCTAAAAATTCCCAAATCCCCCTAAAAGGGGGAGGGTCGGGATTGAGGTTACAAAATTACTAATAATTCTCCTGACTACAAAATTTCAAAGGGGAAAAAATAAAAAATATTTTTCATTTTCCCCTTTTTACGAATATTATTAGTAATTTTGCGAACTATCTGGAGTCCCTAGATATTCCAGAAATAACAGGAAATCCAGAAAAACTAGATATAATAAATACACCTCCATCCCAATGAATAACCTCAAAGGCTATATATTTGCTGCAATAGCAGCTGCTTCCTACGGAACAAACCCTATATTCGCCATACCTCTCTACCACGAAGGTATTAGCGTTTCGTCTGTTCTGTTCATGAGATATGCTATGGCTGTTGCTATTATGTTTGTCTTTACTATGATAAAAAGCCCGAAGTCCCTCGTTATCAAGCCAAAGCATATCGGGGTTCTTGCTTTTATGGGGATATTAATGGTACTCTCTTCTATCGGACTTTTTGCCAGCTATAAATACCTCTCTGCCGGAATTGCCTCTACCTTACTCTTCTTCTATCCTGTAATGGTGGCTATCATAATGGCGATATTCTACAAAGAACGCCTCACGAAGAAGTCGTGGGCTTGTCTTGTAACTGCCTTTCTTGGTGTTGTTATTCTTTCGAAGAATGACGATGGAGGTTTCATAAGTCTCTTGGGCTTAGCACTTGTTATGTTCTCGTCTCTCGCATACGCTATTTATCTGGTGTATATCAACCGAGGGCCGATGAAGAATATTGATACCTCAACCATCACTTTTTATGTCATAGTGGGCGGTTTCCTTGTCATGATGCCATATAGCCTTATGGATGGTGGAGTTACCTTTCCTGCAACTACCAAAGGTTGGATTAATGCCGTTGGACTTGGAGTTTTCCCGACTGTTGTCTCTCTCATCTTCACCTCTCGTGCCATAGCCCTTATTGGCAGTACCGAAACCGCCATCTTCGGTGCTCTGGAACCTCTCACGGCCGTTATTCTCGGTATTCTCATTCTTGGCGAAACCCTCACCATAGGTCCCGCCATCGGAATGATTCTGATATTCGTATCTGTTACCGTACTTATGATGAAGAAGAGATAACAAAGCTCTTTCTTAATTTTTTATTCGTTTTCTTCTGTGTATTTGATGTTTGTATCAAATTCACCTTCCTTATTTCTAACAGTAATCCATTTCTTGTATAATTTCTTTGCTCGGATTTCATCCCATGAATGATTCTTCACATCTTCATTTCTGATTAGGAAGAAAAAACAGGTATCAGTATTGTTCCTGTAAAACAACATATAATCGTATATTTTGCCTATAGAATCTGGATATATTTTTTTCCCACCAGCGCGAATATCATTCCATAGACAAATATCTTTATTATTACACAGTATGCTGTCTTGATAATACCATTTAGGCTCCAACATACAGTTTGCACTATCAATATTGTTATAATATGAGGATACTCCTACAAACAATGTGTCATTTGTACAGTTTTTAAATCTTGCCAAGGTAACACTATCCATAGCAGGTATGCAAGACGATAATAAACACATAATTATCGAGAAGCATACTAATAGATTTCTTTTTTTCTTGTATATTTTCATTACCTTATTTTTAGAGTTTTTTTTATGATTGTATTCTATTTGCAAAAGTAATCAAAAATCCCAATTTCGCCAAGAAATTCTATGGGAAAAACCTATAATCTCTTGTATTTTCCTTCGCTCTTGATAGGTAGTAAATACCATATAATTACTATTTGAGGAAAAGTGAAAGAACATCTGTTTTACTTAAAAGGGAAAGACGAGAGAGTATTTATGTGCCTCCATTTATTGTTATGCAACAAAAAAGCTAAGCCTTTTGCATTTTCTGACAAAAGAATATTGTATAATCAAAAAGTTTTCGTAATTTTGCGAGCAATTGTAGATTTGAACTTGCGGAGCTTGATGAGCTTTGCGAATAAATGGTAAATTGTACATGATCAAGACAGGACTGGTACTTGAAGGCGGTGGAATGAGAGGTCTCTTCACAGCTGGAATCTTGGATGTTCTTATGGAAAACAATGTCACGTTTGATGGCGTTGTGGGGGTATCTGCTGGTGCGACTTTCGGATGTAATTTCATCTCGCATCAGATAGGGCGTACCCTGCGATATAACATGTCTCAACGTAAGAATCCAAAGTATATGGGCATAAGGTCGCTAATCAAGACAGGCGACTATGTGGGCGGAGAGTATTCGTATCATATTCTGCCTACCCAGCTTGATGTCTTCGACTTTGAGACATTCGAGAAGAACCCTACTGAGTTTCATATAGTTGCTACAAACGTAAAGACAGGAGAGGCAGTATATCGTCGTCTTGACAAAATTGACTATACAGGTATGGAATGGCTTCGTGCATCTGCCAGTATGCCTATCATTTCCAGACCTGTGGTTATTGGTGATTTGGCATTACTCGACGGAGGTATTGCCGATAGTATTCCTTTGAAATATTTTGAGAATGAAGGCTTTACAAAGAATATCGTCATCCTCACTCAGCCGAAAGGCTTTAAGAAGAAACTCACCAAGCTAATGCCTGTATTCAAGGCTACTATGCGTAAATATCCTGCCATAATCGAGGGTATGAGCAAACGCCATTTGATGTATAATCAAGAGCTTGAATACATCACTCAACAGCAAGAGGAAGGTAAATGTATGGTTATCTGCCCTTCTGATACCCTTCCTATCGGCAGAACCGACCTTAACCCCAAGAAAATGCAATTTGTCTATGATATGGGAAGAAAGGCAGGAGAAGAAAATCTTGCTGCCATAAGGCAGTTTATAGCGAAATGATATGCTTAATATCCTTTTTATAAATGCAAAGATATGGACTTGAAAGATCCGATAGACAGACATAATGCCAAAGTTCTACTTTTGTGCTTAATCATTTTTGTTGTTGTTAATTCCATCTTTATATTGGTACGTGAATTCAACTCATTTTTCCTGTTACTTGCATCTGTACCTATTATCATAACATTAGCTTTTGGATTAAAGCATCACAAAAAATAAATATGAATTCATTATGATTGAATGTGTGTCTGCCATTAAGGTTGACACACATTTTTATTTTGCAAGTACCCTCTTTTTCTCTTCAAACTCTCTCGAAAAATAACCTCAGTTCGACGAATTAAAACTATGTTGTTTTAGCAGCAAGCTGCTGTTGACGGAACAAAAATTTTTAGAAAATTACCAGAAAATTTAAATTTTCTGGGTTAAATTTTCTGGTCATCGTGAATAATTTTCTGTAAAACCAAGCAACAAAGTTGCGTTTATTAAAGAATTTTGAATTCGTCGAACTCACGTTAATTATTGTCAGTTAAAAACAGCTTGCTGTTTGCCATATAGGAATTCATCGAACTCACGTTAAAAATACCTCCCAAAGGGAGAGTTGTAAAGAAAACATATACATTTTTTTCGAAAAAAATAGTGGGAAAACGGATTTTCGTGTTTTTTCAGAAAAGGAATCTCTATGACTCTTTAATCCCCATTTAAATACTGTGTGCGGGCACATTTTGCAGATATGCAACATAAAATGCACTATATAGCAACAATATTTTGCTCTATTGCGCAATTGTAAAAAGTGTTGCATGGTATAATTCGCAAACTTTATGTAACAAAAATTCTTGCACAAAAGGGAAAAAGTTCATACCTTTGCACTCGGAAATAAGTGTAATAATTATGTTAAAGGGGAAAAACTAATTTATTTGATTAAGGGGAACAATGACGAGGTATTAAGCTAAGGTAAATTTCAGATTGTATTAATTTCAGGTAACAAGAAAAGGTCGAGATCCGGCGAAAAGCTGGACTTGACCTTTTTCTTATTCGTATTACTAATAAACTGATTGGAAGGAAAGTAAATTGCCAGAAAATATATTTCAGTAAATTTCGTGCTAATATTTTTGGAGGAATCAGAATTTTTACTTATTTTTGCAAACTGAAATGGGAACATTAATTTTTAACCTAATAAAAAACAATTAAATAAGAAACAGAAAGAACTTTAATTCGAATCAATCAGACGAAAAGGTATCGTTTACCTATGTGTATCAGTATCAGTTACTGACAGACGCATGAAAGCTAAGAAATTTTTATTAACCATGGGTGAGCAAATTCCATCGGGAGATTTGCGCCCTAATTTTTATACATAGAAGATACAAATATGAGAATTGGTAAATTTTTAACATTAGCTACAATTTTCGTTGCAGCATTCACGCTTGGTTCATGTTCTAAGGATGATGATGAAGAAGAAAACTCCAAATTTGAAAATCACGAATACGTTGACCTTGGACTTCCAAGTGGCACACTTTGGGCTACTTGTAACGTAGGTGCAAGCAAGCCTGAAGAGTATGGTGATTACTTTGCATGGGGCGAGACAGAACCAAAGGAAATATACAGCTTTAGTACTTACAAGTGGTGTAATGGCTCATATGATACACGAACTAAGTATTGCACAGACAGCGAATATGGTATTGTTGATAACAAGACGGTACTTGACCCCGAGGACGATGCTGCTACCGTCAATTGGGGTAGTAGTTGGTGTATGCCGTCAATAAAGCAAATTGAGGAACTATATAGTTACACTACTACCAAGGATACTACTATTAATGGTGTTAACGGTCTTCTGATAACAAGTAATAATAACGACGAAACTCTTTTCTTACCAGCGGCTGGTTGGCGCATAGATGCTGGTCTTGAGTATGTAAATTACCAAGGCAACTATTGGTCTCGATCACTCGATACGGAATACAACCATCCTATCGATATGTTCTGTACATTTCATGGTTTCAATGGCTATGGCGGTAGCAATCGTCCCGCAGGATTCTCGGTTCGCCCTGTCCGTGCTAAGAAATAGCATCGTCACGAGGGTTATGCAATTTAGCAGAATATAAAGTATTCATATAAAATTATGAGGGTATTTCGCAAAAGTGAGATACCCTCTAATATTAAAGATTATTCCAGTTTTATTTTTATAAAAGTTTTTAGATAGGAGGGTTTCACCCTTGCGATTTTTAGGCTTTTACGTATTGATTATCAATAACTTACATAGGGTGAACCCCCCTCAAAAAAACATCTTATTTTTTATAGGGGTTTCACCTTTCTTTATTGCTTGATTTTCAATAGGTTACACCTGTAAAACTGTATGGGTGAAACCCCCTATTCAAAATCTTTCTCGAAAAAATATTTTTAGAACGCTAAGACACGGAGTCGCAAAGTTTTTTCTTGAACACGGAAAACACGGAAGAAACGAAAATTAATGTTTTAATTAATGTCCCAATTAACGTTCAATTAATGTTGCAAGAAAAAGCCTTATGGCTAAACATTTATTATGACATAAATTAATACGTTAATTCTAACATTAATATTTTTTCTAAACAAATATTTTCCGTCTCTTTCGTGTTTTCTGTGTTCAAATAATCTCTTCCCTCCCAGGTCCGCTTCTCCTTCGCTCTTCCTCCGTTGTAAGTCCGTTCCAAGTCCCTTTCATAGAATGGGAGGAAAATGGGACTTACATGGGAGTCACAAGGGAATTACATGGGACTTGCTTGGGAGGTAGTTCGGAGTTACTTCTTCAGGTCCTTGAGGTCGAGAATCATACCACCACCACTTGCAACTGTTGGCAGATGACCATCCCATTTCTCAATCCAGTCTTCCTGAACGATGTACTGAGAGAGACTTGCAGCAATCTTTGAGTTGTAGTATGCCTCAGCATCAGCCTTGATTTGCATAGCCTCAGCTGCACCCTTAGCCTCTGCAATCTTGATCTTTGCTTCTGCTTCTGCCTCTGCAACCTTGTTCTTTGCCTTGAGAGCAGACTGAACAGCAGCATTCTTCTCGTTGATCATCTGGGCAAGTGACTGAGGAGGTGTGATTTGCGAAGTGAACTCCTCTACGATGAAGCCTTCTTTCTGAAGTGAGGACTCAAGACGACGGCGAACGTCACTCTCGAAGTTTGCACGACTTGACATCAGAGAATCACTTGTATAGCGGTTTGCACAGGTGCGGTAAGCCTCGTAGATACAAGTGCGGATATATCCGTTCTCCAGTTCGTGAACGCCCTCACGATACTTTACGAAGATATCACAAGCCTTAGCAGGATCTATGCGGTAAGCTATAGTAGGATCCATCTGGAAAGTAGAAGCGTCCTTCGCATTCACGTTGAATGGCTCGTAGTTCTTACGTTGGAGGTAGGTAGGGTAGGTGAATACCTTTGTTGTTATAGGGTTATAGAACACCCATCCCTTACAAGTACCTTCTACCCCACCATATTTCTCCTTTGAGGAATCCCACTTGTGGAACTTGATACCAATCTCACCAGAATCGACTACCGTACAGGATTTTGATAACAGGATAGTGAAGGTTAGAGCGGCAGCTACAGATATAAAAGCCCATTTCACTTGCGAAACTGAGATGTTAAACTCAGGTTTAATAGTCTTTGCCATAATAAATTAACTCAAAATTTTATTTACAACTTAAAACTAAACAACTATGAATTATTAACTATGCACTATTATATCCTTACTGCCGTTCCGCTACAGCTCACCATCAGCATACTGCCTGACTGACCTATTGTCTCATAGTCAAGGTCGATACCTACGATAGCATTAGCACCCATGTTCTCAGCACGCTGTTGCATCTCCTTAAGAGCCTTCTCCTTAGCCTCTACGAGCGTGTTTTCATAGCTTGAAGCACGTCCGCCAAAGATGTCGTGAATGGAAGCTGCGAAATCCTTGAAGAAGTTAGCACCTATGATTACTTCGCCTGATACTATGCCAAAATACTGCTGAATTGGGCGACCTTCGATTGTTGGAGTTGTTGAGAGTAACATAATAATTTTCCTTTCTTTTAATTTATGTGGTTAATAATGTTTGTTGATTTTTGATACTGCAAAGGTACGATATAAAAGGAAAAACATGAAATTATCGCAATGAATTGGACAAAATATTGGAAAAGTGAGGAAAAACTCGTAACTTTGTTGCGAAAAAAATATCAGAGTAAAGTGTAAAGTAGAAAGTGTAATGTAAATAGCACCAAACACTAATCTCTAATCACTAAACTCTAAACAGATAATTCATTATGAGAGATCTCGCCCGACAAGGTATATACCGCATTATATATGACATCATCAAGGCTGATAGCATTATTGTTCGCCATGAGATAGATGCCATAAAACTGCTTTGTGACAAATACGGAATAACGCCTAAACACAGAATGGCGTCTATGAATCTGTCGCTTGCAGAAGCCGTGAAAGAGGTACAGAGCCTTACAATAGGTCAGGTAGAGGAACTGCATAGGGATATCAGTCAACTGATTATGGCTGATGATGCCTGTTCGCGTGAGGAGGCTCTGCTGCTATTTGCTATCATGAAGGCTATTGATGGCAAATGTGAGGTTGTGAGTGTTCCGTGGGGCGAGATAATGATGGATAACTCCCAACTTCTATTTATAGAAGAGGGATATGATGAGGCTGTAAATGAGTATATAGAGGCACACTATAACACGATTGTAAATACCTGTAAGGTAGGCGGTTTCGACTTTGTGTATATCCCAAGACTCACGAAGGTATTTGCCTCACAGTCAATGGCAAGCGACCTGTTCTTCTATTTCTCGCCAACAGCAACGATAGAAGAGGCAAAGCGTATAGCGGATAATATGTGTAATGTGACAACCTCTATAGTATATTGCGAACTACTCGTCGGAAAGATGGGATTCCGTATGGATGTAGCTAATCCATCTTTGCTGTTCCGAGTATCATTTTCGGTAGTTAATGGTCAGAGAATGGCAAACTATGCGCTTATCAATACAGATAGTGATATGCTTGTACAGTTGGAGGGAATTGTATCAGAACTTCAGAGATTACAGAATGATAATACGTTGACTATAAATAATATAAACGTAAGACAAGACGCATTTATCTATAATGGTTTCTACCGCACACTTTTCGATCTCCTCACATATCGCAAGGGGGCAAAATGCGAACTCGTAGTGCGTCCTTATAGTCATGGAAATGTGCTGTCTGTTTGTACAACGACGTTAGAGTCGGAAACAGAACAGCCTTTGGAGCTTGGTCCGAAGGAATCGGCCTTTTATGTATTTCTTATAAAAGAGACGCAAGAGTATGGAGGTTTCAGAATTGATATGCAGACAAAAGAGGACCTTGCCTATCTTTCTGAGGCCCAGAAGCGCTTCGAAGAGACATATTTCTCTCTTTGCAACAGAGATACTGCACCTGACATTACAGATGCAGGAATCCGTCGCCCTATGCTATCAAAAATACGCAAGGCGATAGAGAATAATGATATAATTGTCCAGCGTATGATGTTTATGCCGGAGGTAAGTAGAGACAAGAGCATAAAGGTGTATTTGGATAAGATAGTAATGAATAGCGATGGACGTAAGAACTGATAATCGAATAGAATGGATAGACCTTGCCAAGGGCATTTGCATGATTCTTGTCGTATTTGGTCATTTTCCAGAACTCATAATATGGCTGGAGAATGGTCATGAATATGATCCTACGCTATTATGCAGGATGCCTCTATACTTTATGTTAAGTGGACTGTTCTTCAAGACATATAGCGGTATCATACCGTTCTTGAAGAAAAAATTCAATCACCTGCTGTTTCCGTATATATCACTTCTGATTATCGGACATGTGTGTGTAGCATTATACTCAGCCCCAAACTGGTTCTTGTTCTCTCTCTTCATTACCAATCTGATAGGCTATGGAATTCTGTCGCTAACGCAATGGGCTTTCAAGGAGAAAAGTAAAATGCTATACATCGTTCTTTTAGTAGTATCCATAGCAATAGCATACATAGGCTACAATTGCCATATAGACCAAAGTATCAGTCAGTTGCTAATTTCAAAGCATGTACGCTTTTGTGAGTCAGCTCTTATGGGACTTCCATTCTTCATGGGAGGTTATATAATTCGCAACTCTACAAATCTGATATCTGTTCAGCAAGGTGTGAAGTTAAAGGAAATAGCTATTTCCATACTATGTATTGCTATTGTTTTCCTCATTTCGTGGATGTATGATTGGGGGGATATTTCATATCACAAGAACATTTACCAGATTCCATTTGCCCTTACCTTACTGGGAGGCGCAATAGGTGCTATCGGTATTCTTATCTTGTCAAAACAGATAGGACGACTTCCGCTCGTCTCATATTTTGGCAGATACAGCATCATAGTGTTGACAACACATGTTATCTTAATAAACGCAATTCGTGAATGTGTTAATGCCCTGTTTGGTATGGAGCATCCTCAATGGCTGTGTCTTCCAATGATTGTAATAGTAATCCTTGCAGAGATACCCTTAATAGCATTACTACGTAGATATCTCCCATATCTCTTTGCTCAGAAGGAACTTCTAAAATAAAGGGTTACTTAACTATTTTCTTTGTGCTCTTCCCGTCCGAAATGATATAAATGCCATGGTGTTTAATATCATTTATCTTCATTCCGTTAATATCATAAATAATTCGACCCTCTAAATCCCCCTTAAAGAGGGACTTTTCTTCTATGCCAGTATAAACGCTATTGATATATTCAATACCGGCAAGGGCATCTATCTCCCCCCAACCATAATAGTTGTTAGGATATGATAATGCTTCGTCGTAATGTGTACAAGTATGGGCAAAGACATCCTTTATCTGTTCAGGTGTCAAGGTTGGGCAGACCTGAAGCCAGAGAGCTATGACGCCTGTTACTATCGGGCATGACATTGACGTACCCTTTGACAATGCCCAATAGTGCTTTCTTCCCTCGTATTCAAATACGCGTGAGCCATATGTATTCTGGAGATGCTGATCTGTTTTGTAACTGTTAGTTGAAGAAACGATATTCACTCCAGGTGCCATGACATCGGGTTTTATGTGGTCGTCTATAGTTGGTCCCACACTACTAAAGGATGCTCTTACACCATTTGTACCTAAGTTATCGCCAAAGGCTCCCCCATAATGAAGCGGCACTTCCGTGACGTGTGCCGTTGCCCCTACTCCTATAACCCTTTCGGCACATCCAGGGAACATAACACTATGTGATGACTCGAAATCGCACAGACTATTATCGATGTCGTCGCTTATGAAACCTCCTCCAGCGCTGAATACTTCTATGTCGTTGTTTGTGTCGAGGACTGCCAATGACATGGCGGTATTCTTTCCAAAGTTATATCTGTCATTATTTAAGTCTGTTATCTGAAATTCAGTGGCATAGAGCGTTTTATCATAACAATCAGGATATACGCACAGACTTACAGGAAAGCGTTTATTGCCAACATGTATAGTGTCTTGCATAACACTATCAGGAAACGCAGAGAGGGTTCTCGTGTCATATTCCCATGTCATAACCTTCGTTTGGTCCTGATAAAATGAAAGTTGCATCTTTACGGGCTTTTTTGAACGCATGACATAGGCTGCCTCACGTTCATCACTCGAAAGGAAAGCCCCTTTCTTGCTCTCTCCTTTTGTCTTATGTATATAGGTGCCACATCTACCATCATTACCTGCTGAGGCGCATATTATACGGCCTGCTCCTACCATTTTGTTTATTACCTCATGATATAGAATGCCGTCATTCAGGTTCAGATACTCACCTTCGGAAAGATTGATTACACATGGCTTGCCAACGCTTTCGGCATAGTCGAATATATACTTAAAGCCAAGCAAATCAGTTGCCATGGTGTATTTGTATAGGTCTGCTTCTGGTACAATATCTTTATTGTTCGTGGTATAGTTTGCCACCACGCACATCTCTGCTTCAGGAGCCATACCAATATATGGACTTATTGTGCCGTCTCCTTCACAACCAGAGCCTGTTGCAGTTCCCATAGTATGTGTACCATGAGTTTGCGTAAGTCCGTCTGCCGAATGTCTCTTGTTGAGAATAGCCTCTTCACCTATGTATTGTCGTCCTACATATATTGTATCTTTCTTTTGCCCTTTGTCATTAGTGGTTTGTCCTATGACGGGCTCACCCTCTCCTGAATAGTCAAGCATATCCCATACTTGCTTGATGCGATAGTCTTGCATATCTGTTGAATACCAGTTAGGGTGCGTTAAGTCAAAACCGATATCCATAACACCAATAATGACACCTTTACCTGTGGCCGATAGTGGAGCAGGACTGTTCCATACATCTTTCGCACGTACTATTGCAGCTGAGTTTTCATTTGTAATCGAGCAGCTCTTTCCTGCCTCTATCCTTTGAATGGAAGGATATGAGCAAAGTTGAGATATTTTGTCAAGAGGAATACTCGCAATATAGATATCATCCCAGTTTGCGTATATCTTGCATCCGTATTTTTTCAGGAGCTGAATGTCGGAGGTTTTGACCAGGGCAGTAAGACCCTCTAAATCCCCCTTAAAGGGGGACTTCCTTACTGCAAATCGACTTTTTGCTTTATTTGCCATTACCGCTTTCCTCACATACGATGACATCTTGCCTTGATTTTGCGACCAAGACAAAACGGGGTTTAATAGCATTATTGCCAGATATATAATCCTAAGAAGAAATTTCACCATTATATGTTTAGGGCATTTTTGTTTGCAAATATAAGTATAAATTCCTAATTTTGCAAATATTTTCAAGTGCTTATTTCGATTTTTCACTTTTCACTCTTCACTTTTCACTTACTTATTTCGTAATTCGGGATTTTCTTATTAACTTTGTACGCTAAAACAAAAGATATATTGGGTGATAAAGGTAAAAAACAATAAATACAACAGCATATTAAAGGCGACAAGTCTCTTGGGTGGTGTCCAGATGATTAACATTCTGCTCAACCTCCTTCGCACAAAGGCAATTGCTATATTGCTTGGTCCTTCGGGTGTAGGTCTTAATGGCATATACAACGAGACTCGTGAGCTGATACATACCACGACGAACCTCGGTCTTGACATCAGCGGAGTTCGTGGTATCTCTCAGGCTTTTGAGCAAAATGATGCTGCGGAGATTGATCGTCAGGTGACCTTGCTCCGTACCCTGGTATTGCTGTTTGCATTATTCGGCACTCTCTTATGTTCTCTTATCGCCCAGCCCCTTTCTTTGTTTACTTTCAAAGACAATTCGCATACGTGGGATTTTGTATTCCTCTCACCAGCCGTAGCTTTCAGCACTATAACTTGCGGTGAAATGGCTGTTCTCAAGGGCTTGCGACAGTTGAAATCGCTTGCCTCCTTGTCTGTTGTCAATGTGGTTATCGTTATTGTTGTATCTCTTCCTATCTACTATGTCTGGGGCTTGAGCGGAGTTCTGCCGGCATTGGTTATCTGCACCCTGCTATGGGCTGTGGCTGCCCTTACATACGGTATCAAGGCTCATCCTTTCAATTTCTTTACCAAAACCCGACAGTTGAAGGGTAGTAGCATTATACTCGGTATCGGCATCACCTTTGTTGTATGTGAGATAATCGACCATTTTGCCAAACTTTCTGTTCAAAGTTATCTAAACAACATCGCCTCTCTAGAAATGGTGGGACTTTACAACGCTTGTCGTACCATGACTTTGACATACGCAGGAATGGTATTCTCGGCAATGGATCAGGACTATTTTCCACGTCTTTCTGGTGTGGTGAAAAATATGGTTGACAGAACCGTCATACTCACCAAGCAGTTGGATGTCACCTTGATGATTATCATGCCTATGCTTGTTGCATTCATAGTCGTAATGCCTATCATTGTGCCTTTACTTCTAAGTGGAGAGTTTAATTCAATTATCCCAATGGCTCAGATAATTGCGGCAAGTCTCATCTTCCGTGCCATATATCTTCCAAATGCCTATCTTCCACTTGCAGCTGGCGATTCAAAGGTATATTTTGCCCTCAATGTGATAGGAGCCTTGAATACTTTCTGGATAATCCTCGGATATGAGCTTGGCGGCTTGATAGGTATGGGCGTTGCTATGTTTGGCGAGAATCTTATTGACGTGCTGATGGTGATGTTTATTTCCAAGTGGAAATACAATATTTCATTACCTTCCAAGACAAAGACAATGATCATTTTCGGCTGCCTATTTATGCTTGCAACCTACTCTCTTTGTTGTCTTTTAAAAGGCTGGAGCTATTGGGTTGTAGGTGCAATCCTTATTGTCCTCAGCATCTTATATTCGCTAAAGAATTATAAGGAAGCGTAGTTTTAATTGTTCAAAGATCGGTAATAAACGTAAGTTCTATGAATTGCTTTATGAGCTTACGAAGATAATCCATTATGCCTTCGCTCTTCCTCCGAACCAAACTCGATGAACCTTCGCTTTTTGTTCGCTATAGAACGGACCTTCATCGAGTTTGGTACGGAGGAAGAATGGAAGATTAGCGAAATAATAACGAGAGTGATGTTAAAATAATAAACTATAAAAAAGTTGCGTTTTCTTGCAATTACGGAAAATAATAGTTATCTTTGCACGACCAAGCTAAAAGGCGAAAATGCTTTGAATGTTTCCGATAATATAGTTTTTGTAAAAAATGCAGAAAATTTAAATCTATTTTTCGAGTATTACGTCTTATTAATATAGACCATATATAAAAATACATACAAAAATAAGATTTTAATGAACGAAATCTGATTTTGTGTGTATTACTATATTGAGGACATTAAAAACAAAAAATAAACAAATGCTAAAACAAACTTCTATAATATTGTGCTTTTTGCTAACCTCTATATGTGGTTGGGCACAGAATGATTCTATCTGTGTGTTTGAAGGAACTGTGACTAACGTTCCTGACGATACTGAGATTTCCCTTGCTGTTGCAAATACTCCGGAAAGGTTTGGTACATATACCGTTATTCCTATGACCACAGTCAAAGATGGGAAATTCTATTTTGAGAAAGCTATGAAGCCTGGGCATGACTGCTATGTTCGAATCGGAAACTTTAACATGGGTATGGGTATAAATGTGCAACTGACCCCTGGAATGAAAACGACAATAACTGGTGATGGTACGTGTGCATATTCATGGACTGCAGAAAATGACCATCCTGACCAGAAAGAATCGAATATCTATGCGAAGTTCATGAGAGAGAAAATGGTTGATTATCTGGAAATTGGAGCCAAAAGAGACAAGGCAAGCTCAGGAATCTACGAAGGTACCACCGAGGAAGATAAAAGGTCTGCATCAGAAGTGGCACGTGACTATAATTCGCAATTAAACTCATTAATAGGGAAATATTTCGACACAATGTTTGAGTTTATGAAGAATCGGCCTTTTGGTCATTCTTATGAGAAGGGAACTACTGTGCTGGCACAGTATGCTTACTATAAAAAAGATGAGGTCAAACTGAATAAGTGCCGTGAACTATTCGCCAAGTTTCCTGATGATAACAGCGGATATGCACGTTCCATTGAGAAATGGCTTAAGCCACAATATAAGCCTCTTGAGCAAGGAGATCAGGCAAAGGACTATCTGCTCAACGACCATGACGGAAAGTCGCATAGCATTTTGGAAACTCTAGGCAAGGGTAAGTATCTACTGATTGAGACTGCTTGGAAGGCTTGTGAGGGTGAAAAAGCAAATCGGCCTAAAGACGAGCTCAAGCAATTAGTTTCTAAATATTCAGACAAGTTTGATATTGTTACCCTTGCTGTTTGTGCGAAAGGAATATTTGACATGAAGGAATTTCCACGTGAAGAGTGGTTAGAGCTTAACTTAGATACAAGTAAAGCTTCTCTTTTTGTAGAGATGCAAGAAACATATTTCCCATGGGAAGAGCGTTTTATCTTTATCTCGCCAGAGGGTAAGATTTTAGGTAAATGCGATTCTGACCAGTTGAACGAGGAATTTAAGAAGTATTTCCCATTTGCCCAGTAAACAAACTCTAATCTCTTTCATCCTTGTCCTGTGGTTAGGATAACTTATAAATAATTTTTATGATACATAAATAATGCCCGTCACATAGTGGCGGGCATTATTTCTACTCTTCATCAATAAAATCCTCAAGTCGTCTGATATGTTTAATCTCTTGCCTATGATTCAAATACAGGAAACATCCTGATATGATAATAACAAATATTCCAACAAATATTGCTATCGTAGGTGGATTATTCCATTCTTCAAAATATGCTAATACTGCAACTCCCACTATTACCATAAAATATCCAAGCCATAAATTAAATAAGCAGAACTTCTTATAAAACCTTATCTTTTCCTTCACAATCGCCACACCTGCTGAGAAATCGAGTCTTTGAAGGATAAGTACCTCAAAGAAACAAAGAATGAAAGCGATTAATGCTCCAATTTCCATTGTTGTAAATGTCACGATTTGAAATGGATTTGCTAAAAAGTGATGTACTCTGTCAAGTACGAGAAAAATCATAATAGCAACGATAACTATCATACCTATTATCGTTTCTTTCATTCTTTTACTTAAATATGACTCATATCTATTCTTCCTTATTGATTCGAGTATTTTCTTGTTTGTCTCGTTATCTATGCTATTCTTTTCTGCCAACTGATTCCAGTATAGCTTCATTTCTTCAAAATCTTCCATAACTGTTTAATTTTTAGTATGGTTAAACATCTGTTTTAGTTTTTCCTTTGCACGATTCAATCTGCTACCTACATTCGTTTCTGATATACCCAAGGTCTCGGCAATCTCGGTATAGCTCTTCTCGTCGAGCCAAAGCATTATGATTGACCTGTCCATCAGAGAGAGCCTTGAAATCATGCTGTACAACTCCTTCTTGTGGTCGTCAGCAGCAATCTCCTCTGGCACATTGATAGCCTTTGTAAGCTCCAACTGATGCCCTCTCTTGTATTTCAGACGGATATAGGTGATGCAAGTATTGATCGTTACTCGATAAACCCAAGTACTCGACTTGCAATTGCCTTTGAACGACTGGTAACTTTTCCAGAGGTTATAAATCGTTTCTTGATACAAATCCTCGAAAGTCATCAACTCGTTTGTGTACATAAGACAATACCTTGATATTATCTTTTGATTCTCATCTATTATTGAAAGAAAATCATTCTGTTCATTTACATTCATTTTTTGAGTTTGACTAAAGTTATTTTCGCTATAGCTTTTGTTTGGTTAGTCGGAATTATAACGAAAAAATCACAATTTAATTGTTAAAAAAACTTTTCAATATTGACACTTTATATTCTGTCATACCATTTGTACAATGGACGAAAAAAGAAGGCTCACACGAATGCGAGCCTTCGAGGTGCGAAATGAGAAACACCTATTATTCAATTTCAACAGAATCATTCTTTTCCTGTGGTTTGGATAGTTTATACCATACCCATGCGATATATGCAAATACGAATGGTATGGCGATACTCACATAGCTCATCACGCGGAGAGTGAACTCTGACGAAGAACTGTTATAGATGGTGAGAGATGAGGCTATATCGGAAGAAGATGGATAGTATGAAGTATTGAAATAGCCTGCAAGCCAGAACAATACCAATACAACATATACAGTTCCGACACCTACAAATAAGAACCCTGATCGGGTATTCTTGCGTAATGTCACACCTATGCCATAGAGCACGGAGGCTGTACCGAGAAGGAAGAAGAGTATGCAAATCAGGTTTCCGAAGAGGTTGTGGAAATACTTGTATTTCACAACAAGAAACTCATGCTCACCTATTGCCTCGTAGCCGCTTGAAGTAAGTATCACTCCAACCACTATAAGGTAGAGTGCCACGAAGATTACACCATTGATTCGCAGCTGCTTCTTATTCCATAAGGAGGTCTGTTCATCGTCTATCTGATTGATGAACCATAGGTTAGCAAGTACGCGGACGAGGAAGAGCACCATAAGTCCGAATGCCACTACACGCCAGTCGGCAAGTGCTTCAAGACCGTGGAGAGGTCCCCATTGCGAGATGATAGGTGAAGCCGAGTCTGTTAGGTTTGTCTTGGTGATTGTAAAGTCACTTCCGAAGAAGAAAGTGCCTACGGCTCCACCGAGAAGTATAGGTGCAAAGATGCCGTTGAGGAAGAGGAATACATCGTAGGTCTTGCGCCCAAGGATATTGCCCTCTGCCGAGCGATATTTATAGCTTACTGCCTGCACCACGAAGCCTAAGAGTATGAGCATCCACAGCCAGTAGGCTCCTCCGAAGCTGGTGGAATAGAATAGGGGGAAGGAAGCAAAGAATGCACCTCCGAACACTACGAGCATGGTGAAAGTCAGTTCCCACCTATGCGCAATGGCATATATCATCTTCTCACGCTGTTCATCAGGCATTTCTTGCAATAGCATAGACTGACCGCCCTGAACAAAGAGCATGAAGACGAGAAGTGCTCCTAATATGCTGATAAGGAGCCACCAGTATTCTTGAAAGAATGTGTAGTCCATAATATCATTTACAATTTATTCGCTGAAGCTCATCAAGCTAAAGCAAGTTCCCATGTACTATTTACTATTTAAAGTTTTTCTTCTATTCCTTTCCTAATTTGCCTTACCATGATCCCTACCTCTGCACAAAGTAGGATGGTGAAGAGTACGGCGAAGATGCAGAAAGTGGTGATTACTTGTGAAGCGGACAAGCTTGATATGGCAGCCTGAACAGGGAGAATATCTTGAATTGTCCACGGCTGACGACCCATTTCTGCCACTATCCAGCCACATTGATGGCAGATATATACCAATGGTAGGGCGATAAAGGCAATGACAGGGAAAACAGCGATGTTCTTCCAACGGAAATACAGCCACTCCTCACGCTTGTAAGCCATAAACAAGGTAGCAAGGAGATAGACAAGCAGGAAGCCGCCTATCATCACCATAAAGTGGAAGGCATAGAAGATAACAGGCACGTTAGGTATAGCCTCCTTAACGTCATTGAAATATCCATAGCCGAAGAATGGATAGTATTCTTTCAACTCTTCTTCTGCCTCTACCATAGTAGCCTCGTCACCATTTTCCTTGGCCTCGTTGAAGCAGGCGAGAGCCTCGTGAGCCTTCTTTCCGCGCTTGATACGCTCTGCATAAGGTACGGTATTGATAGTTTTCCCGTCTATCATATCCTTTCCTTCTATGATGTCTTTTATGCCAGGAATAAAGGCATCTGGGGCATGACGGCCGAGGATTGACAGTCCCTTAGGTATGCTGATATCGAATAGCATCGGAGCTTCATCATTATCATACTGTTTGTCTGTGTTGATGATGCCCAAACCGATGAGTGGAGTGCCTTGCTGACCTTCATAGAGACCTTCCATGGCTGCAAGTTTCATAGGTTGGGTACGTGTCACCTCTACGGCACTTCCATCGCCCGTGAGCATAGCCATAACGATGCCCACAAGACCTACGATACCACCGACTTTGATAGATTTTATAGCAAAGTCCATATCACGTCCCTTGAGCAGATACCACGCACTTACGGCAACAACGAAGACACCACCAAGGCACCACGATGCCAGAACTGTATGGAAGAACTTATTGACCGCTACAGGTGATAGTGCAACTTCGCTGAAGCTCACCATCACGTTGCGCATCTGTTCGGCATTAAACTCCATTCCCACAGGGTATTGCATCCAACTATTGGCTACGAGAATCCACCATGCAGATACCGTTGCACCAAAGGCTGTGAGCCATGTGGCTGTAAGATGCTGACCTGGGGAGAATTTCTTCCAGCCGAAGAACATCACGGCAAAGAATGTTGACTCCATGAAGAAGGCAAAGATTCCTTCTACGGCAAGAGGTGCTCCGAAGATATCGCCTACGAACCATGAATAGTTTGACCAGTTAGTGCCAAACTCAAACTCAAGGATTATGCCCGTAGCTACTCCTATGGCAAAGTTGATGCCGAAGAGCGTCATCCAAAACTTACATATCCTCAGCCATTCCTCACTCTTTGTTCGATAGTATATCGTTTCAAGAATAGCGACGACGATACCAAGTCCGAGAGTGAGAGGAACGAATAGCCAATGATAAAAGGCGGTAAGAGCAAACTGTGCTCTCGACCATTCCACAACATTGATTAGATCCATAGTATTAAATGAAAAAGACCCACCCCCTCACCCCTCCCATAAAAGGAGGGGAGTAGTTACATGTATTCTCATAGAGGTGGTTATAATATTAACTATAAATACCCGATATCCCTCAAGTGGAAATGCTATCCACTCCCCTCCCTTTACGGGAGGGGTGAGGGGGTGGGTCCTTTTATTAGGCTTTGCCTCACCTTCTCCGCTTTTTCCTCGTCAGTACCAGTAAGGGTTGGCTGAAAGAAAAAGATGCGGAGGATGGCGAAAATGATAAATAACTTGATGAAAATTATAGCCCATAAAACGCGACCGACGGTCATACTACGAAATCCTTCATAGTAAAACCGCCAGATCATGTACAATTTACCATTTGCCATGTACAATTTCAATTAAGCATGTTCCATTTCACAGATTACATTTATTGCTTAGAAATATTCTAAGTCAACCAGAGAATTTAGCCATAAGCGAGAAAATATATCGCAAATGGTAAATTGCATAGTTTGATAAGCTTGTCGAAAAAAATGTACATTGTAAATGGTAAATTGTACATTAAACTATGCCTCAGAAAATTCATCTTTTCCGACACCGCATACTGGACATACAAAGTCCTCGGGCAGATCCTCGAAAGCTGTACCTGGCTCTATACCATTATCTGGATCACCTACTTCTGGATCATATTCCCAACCACATGTGTCGCATACATACTTTTTCATAATGATTTTGTTTTTAAGTTATTAGTAAAAAAAATAATAGTTTAGCTTTTTCTTCGATTTGCTGAGTGCTTCTTCGCACGATAGCAAAAGTGTATGTCAGCCTCGAAGGGCTGGTGCACGTTCTTTGATTTGCTGAGTGCAAATATATGGATTAATATTCATATTACCAAATATTTTCGCATTTTTTTTACTTTTCGTTTGTCTTGTACTGAAATAGGTTGACTAAGAAAAGGCCTTAAATGTTAAACTATAAAGGCTAAAAAGTCAACGTTACAAGGAAAAGAGTCAACTGACTCAGTGAAGGCAGTCATGCTTTCCCAGATAGCGGAGTCAACCTTTTCCGTACGGATAAGCAAATGTTATAAATACAAGCCTAAAAAGAGTCAACCTATTTCAGGAAAAGACACAAGGACAATCTTTACTGACAATTACAATAATTACAATTACAATTAAAAAATATGCGCACCATATCTCGTGATTTAACCTCTAATATCTATATATATTTATAGAAATATATATAGATATTAGTACTTAATGTGCATGTTTTTCTTCAGGGCAAAATGTGTGTCCATATTTTATTGTAATTTTGTAATTGTAATTGACGTTTTCGGGGAGGTTGAAAAATTTTTGAAAAAAATTGCGTTTTGCCCTTGTTTTTTCCCGATTTTGGAGTATAAGTAAGTAGAGGGCATGATAAGTGAAGAACTTAGAAAAAAGAGTTAAGCTTCAGTTCCGCTTCTCCTTCGCTTTAAGTCCGTTTCAAAGCCGTTCCAAATCCCATTCTTAGATAGGACATTGATAGGTACCAAAGGGGGGATGAAAATATGCACCTTGCTATACAATTCGACCACGGAAACACGAAAGAACGAAAAATTTTCGTTTGTTACGTGAGTTCCGTGGTCGGAAAGAATTCGGGAAGAAATCCCTTAATATCTTAATCTGCTTTACTTCACGAGTCGTACCTCGTAGAGTTCGCCTACCTGACGATGTGGCTTGGCAACGAACTTTACTCGTATCTGCTTCTTGCCTTCAAGGGCTGATGCAGGAATCTTGTATGTCTCGTACTTCCATTGTGAAGAGCGCCATTTCTTTGAGTTGTTGATGCTCTGAACGAGAACATCATCTACATAAAGGTCGTACTCGCAGGTACGCCATTCATCCTGTCCCCAATAGCGTATGCGGATGCTGAGGTCCTTCTCGCCCTTTGTCTGCATGAGGTATGAGAAGTAATGGCCGTTGCGGGCATCGCGGAAAGGAACATCGTTGGTAACGCCCTTGTTCGACTCGTCGGTCTCCATGAAGTGGTCGCTTTCTGGCTGCTGCTCTCCTGGCTGTACCTTATCTACGGTACGTGCATCGAGAGCCTGACGCTCAGCCTCTTCCTTGGCAAGACGGTCCATATAGTCCTTATAGTCGTTCTCGCTGAGTGCGAGCCAGTAGAGCATATAGCGTGAGTCGTGAATCTCGAAGAATGGCTGAAGCTCACCCTCAATCTTGTTCTCCATACGGCAGTTGAGCTTGAAGTGGAGAGGCTTGCCCTCAATAGGTGTGAGGTTCTTGGCGATGTCGTCAACCTCCTTTGCTATGAGGTAGGGAGCCTTGTCGATAGGGAGTTTCTTGCCAGATGCCATCTGACCGAAACGGCTGTCATCAGCCTTGAGATGGGCAAGATCCTCTGTACCGGTCTTCATACCGAGGGTGATAGGACCGTGGAGAATGGCAACATACTGTGGTACGTTAGGCATATATTCCACGCTGTTGTGCATAGGGAATGAGATCTCAACAACATCACCCTTCTTCCACTTGCGGTCGAGAGCTACGTACTTGGCAACAGAAGACTTGTCGGTTGCTACAACCTTACCATTGACCTTTACTGAGAAATCATTACACCATGCTGGCTTACGGAGCTTCATAACAAACTCGCCAGTTCCCTTATTGACGGTAATCTTACTTGTCTCACCATAAGGGAAAGCTGTCTCCTGACGAAGTTCTATGTTCTGTGCTTTCCAGTTAAGCTCGGAAGCAGCATAGAGGTTTACAAAGAGGGTAGTAGGGGTTGAAACATTCGGGTCAGAGTGGGTATAGATGAACTCGCCGTACTTGCCGTGGTTCTCCATACCAGTACCTACGCAGCACCACATAGCCTCGTTAGGCACGGAGTAGTTGCGGTAGTGGCGTGGGCGTGCGGAGGTGAAATATACATATCCGCCATGCTCAGGATGCTGGGTAGATAGGATGTGATTGAAGGTGGCACGCTCGATGAAATCGGCATATTCTGCATTCTCTGGGTCCATGCGGTGGAGGTCTTCGGTGAGCTTGAGCATGTTGTTTGTGTTACAAGACTCAAGTCCGTCGATATCCTGTGTGAAGTCAATACATGCCTCCTTGCTTGGGAAGTGCTCACGACGGCTGTTTCCGCCTACAGAGAGGCTGCGGTTATGGGTTACCTCTTCCCAGAAGAAACGGCTTGCCTCAAGGTATGTCTTGTCGCCAGAAAGCTCAGCTATACGTGCGAAACCTACAATCTTAGGCACCTGAGTATTGGCGTGCTTATTGTCGAGGAAGAAGGCGTTGTGGTCCTTCATTGGGGTGAGAATCCACTTATGAGAGAAACGGCGTGCGCAGTCAAGGTACTTCTTATCACCAGTAATGGCGTAAGCATCGGCAATAACCTCATTTATACCGCCATGCTCCATTCCGAGCATATTCTCCATCTGTTGGTCGGAGAGCTTGGATGTGATGTCGATAGCCCAGTCGCAGAAGCCGAGGAAGAGTTGTTTTGCATCTTCGTTGCCGCAGTAGAGCCATGCGTCGCGCAAACCGGCATACATCTTATGGATATTGTAGAGAGGAACCCATGTGGCGTTGAAAGTACGGAAATCACCTTCCTTGAATGTTGACCATATCTTATCGCTGTTAGGCACACCGCCAACATATCCCTTGCCCCATGCAGGATGGTTCTGGGCACAGGCAGCAGCACATTCCTTCAGCTCCTTGATCATATAGAGCATACGTTCCTCGCACTTCTTGTCGCCTGTAGCGGCATTGAAGGCAAGGGCTGTGAGATAGTGACCGCCTATGTGGCCGTCAAGACCGTCCCAGTTAGGGAATCCCTTTGCCTTTTCAGGAAGACCAGCCTCCTTGCGGTAAGGAGCCAGGATACGGTCAACATCATACTGAAGGAGCACGTTGACGTTAAGGTCGCGAGCATGCTTCAGAGGACCGTCGAGAAGGGTGACGTCGCCAAGAGGGAAGGCGTCAGGGTAGAGGGCGGTCTGGGCGTAGGAAGAGGAGAAAGCAGAGCAGCCCCAGAACAAAAGAACGACCCCCCAGCCCCCCGAGGGGGAGCTTTTTGGATAGTATTTCTTGCTAAAGAAATTCGCTATTTTACGAGATATTGTATTCATAATTACGTGTTTTAGTTTCTTATTTTTATATTTAAATTTTCCCCCATAATGATAAAAGGTAACTACTCCCCCTGTGGGGGTGAGGGGGGCAGCTGACACATACTCCGATGTTATCAACATCGAACTTCCCTCCCTACGGCGGGAAGTCGAAGATTGAGTATCTTCGAGTATGTGCAAAGCGGGGGGGGGAGAGGCCGCTAGATGGTTACGGTCTTCTTCTTCCCATCATATACCACCTTCTTCTCTCCTCCTGGAGTTTTTACGATGAAAGTACGGGTGGTGAGCATTCCATCGAATGAACCTTGACGAGGACCGATAGTGAGGGTCTTGGATTTATCGTTCCATGTCATCTTGATGGTAGAGTAGGCACCGTTCTCGTAGTTGAGATTGTCGCCCTCGTCCTCGTAGAGAGTGAACTCGCCGTTGGCTCCAGGGTAGATGAGAAGCTCAAGATTATCCCATTTCTTCTCGGAAGTGTATTGCACATCAGGACCTTGTGGAAGGATTGTGCCAGCCTTGATATAGAGAGGAGAGTGAGCAAGAGGAGCAGAAGCCTTGATGCTCTGTCCGCCTTCGAGAAGGGTGTTTGTCCAGTAGTCGTACCACTTTGCACCTGCAGGCAGATAAACCTCAAACTGACGCTCAGCCTTCCAGTCAGGAACGAGATAGCCGTTCTTCTTCTCAAGCTGCACATTATTATCCCAACCTGTCATGGCATCTGTCTCAACCTTCTTCTCAGGAGTGTATAGAGGATCGATGACAGGACAAACAAGGATGTTTCTGCCGAACATATACTCGCGGTTGTTGGTCCATGTTTTCTTGTCGGCCTTGAAATCCATGAAGAGGGCACGCATGAATGAATCATCGTTCTTTGACACCTGCCATGACTGACTGTAGATGTAAGGAAGGAACTTGTAACGGAGCTTAACGGCATCAACAAGGGCATCATATACAGGTTCGCCCTGCTTGCCGAAGTAATAGAGCTCACGATACACCTCTGTTCCGTGGCTACGCATCATAGGACAGAAAGCACCGAACTGCATCCAGCGCACGTAGAGCTCCTGATACTGAGGATTGCGAACACCGCTGTTTCTGCCTTGGGTGTTATAGCTACCAGCGAAGAAACCGCCAATATCGGTATTCACCTGTGGATTGGCTGTGAGGGTATAGTTGAGACAGATAGGAATCTGCTTGCGGAAACTATCCCATGAAGAGCCGATATCGCCACTCCATGTATTGGCACCAGTACGCTGCTGACCTGCGAAGTAAGAGCGTGTGAGAATGAACGGACGCTTCTTCTTTGAAGGATCCATGTTTTTCTCAGCCTCACGCTGATGGTCATAAACTCCGTTCACGCACATGAATGGGAAGATATTTCGAACAGAGCGGTATGTACCCATAGAGCATTTTTGGTCAAGCTGGTAGTCCTTGAAATCCATCTGGTCAGGGTCGGTAGAATCCATCCACCATGCGTCGATACCCATCTTATGCAGATTGCTGAGATATTTCCAGTAGATGTCGCGAGCCTCAGAAGAATAGCAGTCATAAACTCGAACTCCTGATGGGTAGTCCTTGCGAGGAGGCCAGAAACTAAGTCCGCTCTGAGGCCATGTCTCGAAGTCGAAGAGCAGATTCTTCGATTTCAGTTCCTTGAAAGCCTTTGTCTCAGGACCGAAACTGGACCATATAGAGATGCTCATGTGAGCATTCTTTTCGTGAACCTCGTTGATAAGGTCCTGAGCGCGTCCGAAGTCCTCGTTGAGGAACTCCATAGCGTTCCATGTATAGTTACTGCCCCAATACTGCCAGTCCTGAATGATACCATCGAACGGAATACCAAGTTCGCGGTACTTGCGCACCACTCCTATGGTCTCGTCCTGAGTCTTATAACGCTCACGGCTCTGGTGGAAACCGTAAGTCCAGAGAGGAAGCATAGGAGCCTTGCCTGTGAGGTGGCGCATCTCCTTGATAACACCATCTGCATCCTTGCCATACATGAAGTAATAGTCAGATTTCTTTCCTACCTCACTCTCAAGAACAACCTCTCCTGCCTCGCCCTGCTTTGGAGTTGTGAGGTGGGTAGGAGAGTAGTTATCCCAGTAGATTCCGTAGCCCTTGATGCTTTGGTAGAAATGAGCAAAGTCCTCAAGATTGCTCTGCTCCATACGGCGGTTCTCGTCACGCTGACTCATCTTGCCGTTCTGGAGAAGTCCAACACCATAGATCTCCTCATCCTTGTCGAGCGAGAAAGTCTGCTTTACCTTGAAGGCATCAGCATTGGGCCCAGAAGTGATAGGCGTAAACTTTGATTCGCCCTCAGTCATGAGCGTTTTGCCCTTGGCATCAGCAAAGGATACCTTACCATCCTTTACCGTGACGGTAAGGGCAGACGACTTGTAGATAGTGGCATTGCCGACTGTTTTTTTCGTCACCTTTACCTTTTCTGGGGTAGAGATGACGACAAGAGATTTCTGGTCGGAAGTCTTTCCATTGTCTCTAAGCACTCGCACGGTCTGCGGAGTGAAGAATTCAATGGTCTGAGCCGACACAAGCGCTGACAAAGGCAGAGCAAATAGTACGGTTGTCGTTAATAGTCTTCTTTTCATAATCCTATTGATTAATTAGTTAAAATTTTATGGTAGTTTTTTGTCCCTTATAGGTTATTTTCTTTTCACCTTTAGGGGTTTTAACGATGAATGTACGAGTGTTGAGCATTCCATCAAATGAACCTTGACGCTGACCGATGATAAGAGTGTTCTTCTTATCATTCCAACTCAAAGGAATAGACGCAAAGGCACCCTTCTCATAGTTGTAGTTATCGCCCTCATCCTCATAGATAGTAAAGTCACAATCAGCACCCGGATAGATATTGATGGTTACAGGCTTTCCTATCTGTGCAGCAGCGTATTCTGCCACCTCTGTGGTAGGGATGATTGAACCTGCCTTTACGTAGAGTGGCAAGGTAGAGATTTCAGACTTGCATTCAATCCACTTACCACCTTCTTCCGTCTTGCCAGTCCAATAGTCAATCCATTGTGCGCCCTTTGGAAGATATACCTTACGTGTAGCAGATTCCTTGATAGGCTGTGTTACAGGACATACGAGGAAATCGCCAAACATATACTCATCCTTCATGTCGAGCACCGTGTCGTCTTCAGGGAAGTTGAAGGCAAGGAGGCGAGCCATAGTGTAAGAGCCCTTTGACTGCATAGCTGCAAGGCTATATAGGTAAGGTATATGCTCATAGCGAAGGTTTATCATCTTCAGGATAGCATCATAATACTGAGTGCCAGGCTCACCGAATCGCCATATCTCGCGTGGAGTATCACTTCCGTGGCTACGGAGCATTGGAAGGAATGTGCCCCATTGGAACATACGCACATAGTATTCCCTGTAGTTCTCATCCTTAACACCTTCAGGGAACTCACCCTTATAGAACCATCTGCGTCCGTCGCCTCTTGTGAAGAAAGAACCGACATCGACAGTCCAGTATGGGTTTCCTGTTGCCATATAGTTGAGACCAGAAGGAATCTGCTGACGGAACGACTTCCATGAAGCGTGGGTATCACCATTCCATACCACTGTGCCGTATCTCTGCTGACCAGCGTATGTAGAACGGGTGAGGTTTACCACACGCTTGGTATTGTTAGGTTCTGCACGCTGATTCTCGTAGATACCCATAGAGTGATATAGAGAGTACAGACTGCTTCGCTCTACTCCAAGAGCCTCGCTTAGCACATCCTTATTCAGCTGCCAGCGATATTCCTGATCATCCCATCCGTAGGGTTTGTTCTCATCCTTTAGGGAATGTGAAGGAATGCGGTTCCAGTCACCATCAAGAGGCTCACTTGAGTCGCACCACCAAGCATCGAAGCCCTGAGAATAGAACTCATTCTTTGCATAAGACCAGTAGTGTTTGCGGGCTTCAGGATTGAACACGTCATACACATCGTGCTCAAGCATCATACCGCGATTCTTGAAGTCTTCAGCCTCCGGGCACCACTGAGGGTTTGGCCAGATGCTAACCATGAGTTTCGCATTGAGAGAGTGAACAGAGTCGGCAAGAGCCTTTGGTGACGGATAGAACTTAGGGTTCATCTTCATATAACCCCATCCCTCTGGCCAGTAGTTCCAGTCCTGTACTATCATATCGATAGGCACATGACGACGGCGGTATTCCTTAAGAGTATTTATGATATCATCAGAAGAAACATAACGCTCCTTTGACTGAGTATATCCAAACAAATAACGAGGCATGAGTGACACTCCACCTGTGAGATAACGATAGCCAGCCACTACATCATCGAGCCTTGCGCCCTTTATGAAGTAGTAGTCGAGTGACTTTGCGCCCTCAAGTTGCATAGTGGTGCGGTAGCCTGTAGCGTGTCCACAACCATATTTTTTAGCCTCATCACTCACAAACTTCATGGCGCAACCGGCATCAAAAAGCAAGCCGTAGCCATTAGTTGAGCAGAGCATAGGCACCATAGCCTTGAGGTTATGCTGAGTGAGATAGAGAGTCTTACCTTGAAGGTTGAGATAATCCTCCATGTGTGAGCCGAGACCGTAGAGTGCCTTCTCATCATCTGCATAGAATGATACGAAGTAACGGGTGCTCTTGCCGATGGTGTCACGACGGATAACGTCTTTTACCGTCACCTTACCATTAGCAGTTTCCTCTACATGGGCAGATTTCTCGTCATAGATGACTCGCTCCTGTACAGAAGGCTCTGCCTTGAGCGAGTGAGGTATCTGATTGAGAATCACGTTCTCATCCTTATCCTCAAAAGAGATTCCGTTTGTTGTTTTTGAGTATCTTACGGTTAGTTCTGAACTTTGGAAAATGATTTCGTCGCCATTTTCCGTCTTTTCTACTTTTACACTCTGGTTAGTATAAACGCATGCCCCTGTATTGTTTTCCTGTAGTGTTCCGTCGTTGCTCCACTGAACACGTACAATAGAAGGGGTGATAAAGTTTATTCTTAGTACTGGATCAGCAAAAGCTGCCAATCCAATACCAAGAAAAACAGATAATATAATGGTCTTTAAAATACGCATTATTACATTAGTTTATGAGGAAAATCTTATTTACACCTTTGTAGGTACAGGTGATAGTTGCACGACCGTCATTGATCTTACCTATCTTTACCTGTACTGAAGGATCAGAAGCCTTGACCTCAAGCTTTGAGGTATCAGTCAGTTTTCCATAAACCTGATAGCGGTTGCACTCCATATAGGCGTTTGTCTGAGAAGTGAAGATTGGGCTTTCAGGAACAATAAGCTTAACGCCATCAGCATAGATATCAACAGTAGGAACTACAGGGATATTACAATCAAGCCCTGGCTTTGAGAAGCCCATACCTCTCATGTCGAAGAGACCGAAAGGACGGTTGTTATTCGGACGCTGGAAAGGACGTTGTGCAGGAGCCTGAACCTCAGGACCTTCTACTACGAAGTAAATAGCATGCTTGCCCTGAAGGCCTTCAACTGCTGGTACTGCTGTTGTGAGTTTGAGAGCCTTATTTCTCTGCTTGCCGTCAACATTGATAACTGCAATTTCCTTGCCGTTCCATGCAGAGTTTGCATAAGGGCCGTCGAGCATTACATGAATCTTGAATGCCTCGTCTGTGCGTGGAGTGATGAACAGATTGAGAGTTGTGCCATCGCCAGCCTTTGTGCCGGCAAATGCATTGCATCCCTTAGTGTTCTGAGCAAGACCTCCGAAACCGAAGTACTTAAAGCCGATGATACCACCGTTCTTGATGCCCTGAAGCTCCATCTCGTTCTTCCACATATCATGGTTATCCTGCATCCAGTTCTGGTCGCTCATATAGCAAGCGATACCTGCAGAATAGTAGTTGTATGGGTTGAGACCGAAGATTTGGAAGCCCTCACTTGTTACCTCAGCACCTGTATATTCATTGCCGTTGGATGCCTTAGCTGTCCATTCGTTGTTTGGTGCGTATGGGTCATATCCTGTGATACGGACCTTACCGCCTTGAGCAACAGACTTCTTGTCCCATTCTATTTTTACAGGAGCTACCATTGCCTGACGAGCGTTGCCGAAGCCGCGTGGTGGACGATGGTAGAACACATACCACTGACCGTTGATCTGCTGGAGAGAACCGTGGGTGTTGTGAGCTGCATTTGTGGTGGTGAGGGCAGAACCATCAGCATTGATTTCTACACCACGAGAGTCAACGAGCACACCACCTGAACGCCAAGGACCGAGTGGAGAATCACCGTATGCATAGCGGAGGGTAGAGTTGCTTGAACCTAATCCGTAGTCAGGACCACTATGTCCTGAGAATACCATAACATACTTGTTGCCTACCTGACGGATAGAAGAAGCTTCGAAGAAGTTGAAGTCGCCAGGCTTCTGTCCCTTGTAGAGAGAAGGATACTGTGTTCCTTCCGGATCACGAACCTCGCCATAGCGGTGGCTTGCAGGGATGAAGTAGTCGTGTATCTCTGTTCCAGGACGAACTGCCCACATATTATCTGGATCAAGCTCGAAGGCAGTAGAGTGCTGGAAACCATAGAATACGTATGCACGATAGCCCTTCTTGAAGTCCTTGTCCTTCTTGTTTGTTACAGGCTCAACGAATACAGATGGGTCGAAATCAATCTTACTGCCTTCAACACAAGCTGTACCGTCTGCATTGAGGTTTACAGGAGTGAAAGGACCGTTTGGACGGTCACCCTTACAAACCATAGCTGTTCTGCGCCATCCGCGAGAATGAGGATAGAGCCAGTATGTCTTCTTGCCTGTTTCCTTGTCTGTTGTCTCTACAAGGTCAGGAGCATACATGATATCCCACTGACCATTAACATAGTGTGAGAATAAAGGACCCTCGTCACGCCATTGTGAGAGATCCTCAACAGGAGCTGACCACATGCGGATATCAAGTCCGCAGTATTTGTCATAGCTCGTATCATGTGAACCTATGATATAGGCACGGAGTTTTCCTGGGTTATCAGGATCCTCGAATACACGTGGCTCACCATCTGGGAGATGTTCCCAGAGTGGGAGGTAAGGGTTCTGCGCATTTGCAGTCATGGAGACTGCTGCGAGAAGCGAGAGAAATGTTTTTTTCATAAAAATGTAATATGGTTAATTATTTTTTCTTTGGCTGATCTACAAGTTCATTCTTCTCAATAGTCCAATCCTTGCGCTGTGACATTCCGTTATCATTACCGAGGAACATCTTAGCCGCAGTCTTGTCACCCTTGAGATTCCAGTTAAGCCATGCAAGAGCAGGAATAGAGAACTCGCCACCGTAAGGCTGGCTGTATGTGCCGCCATGACCAACAGGATAGTTAACTGCGATAGCAGGAACGTGCTTGATTCTCCTGAAATCATCCATACCGTTCTCGTATGCTATGTCATCCTTACCACCAAGTACATACATGATTGGCACCTTGATCTCATTAAGCTTATCCTTTGATGGCATTGGCATACCAGGAACGGCAGAACCGGCATTACTGTTGTTGAACAGACCGCTGTTCATGATCATGAGGAGGGAGATACGTGGATCGGCAGAGTTAGAGAGAGTCTGAAGACCACCACATGACATACCAGCCACACAAATCTTCTTCACGTTGATCTTACCGAAGTAAGGAGAATTCTTATCATTATTCTGAGCAATAATCCAGTCAATTGACTCCAGCTGCTGCTCAGAAACTGAACGCTCATATTTCCAGCCATTTACACCTGGTGCTGGATAATAGCCTGTTGCTATTACCATATAGCCGTGAGATGCTATCTCGTTAAGGAAATTCATGTGCTCGAAAGGAGAATTGTTGCAAGCTCCGTTACCCCATACGAGTACAGGGAGAGGATTCTTCTTATTGAACTTTGACAAATCCTGTGGGCAGAAGATTGTGTGTGCCTTCAGACTTGCCTCTTCCTTCATGATAGCTGGATAAGCGCCTGTACCGCCCTTCTCAAGAATACTTGACTTAGGGTCAAGACGAGCAGAATTGAACCACTCAACCATCTTCTTCAGATTTTCAGGAGTGTACATGTTAAAGCCGTGACCTCCTTCTGGTACCTCTACGAGGAATGACTTCACGCCATTAGCCTGAAGCTTGTCATAGAACAAAGAACCCTGGCAATGAGGAACTACATTATCCTTGATACCGTGGAAGATACCTACTGGAACATCCTGTGGGTCAACATAGTAGAGTGCAGAAAGCATTTCGTAGTTGTCAGTATGTCCTTCCTTGTCCATACCCATTACGGCAACCTCCGGGCTTTTAGGATCCTTTGCCACTCCGTCACAATCCATGTGGAGGAGATCAACAGGACCTGACCATTCACAGCATGCGTTCACATTACTCTCATAGTCGGTAAAGATACCGAGTTTACCCTCGATGTCATACTCTTGAGTACCGCATTTTGCCACCTTCACGCCATTTGATGTAGCCATGACAGAAGCAAGGTGAGCACCAGATGAGAAACCTGAAGTAGCGATGAATGATGGATCGAGTTTGAACTTCTTAGCCTTTGCACGAAGGAAACGCACAACAGCCTTGATGTCGTTGATCTGTGCAGGCCACTTAGCATCCATACTTGAGCGGTGGTTAGGTGTTACTACAGCATAGCCAGCCTCAAGGAGAGCAGCACAGATAGTATTGATATCAGCCATACCCTTAGAGCTATTGCTGAACCATGCGCTACCGTAGATATGTACCACTACTGGGAATTTTTCCACGCCCTCTTTCTTTGGGATGTAGATGTCGAGGTTGTGATACTCTTCACCATCACCTACATAGTTGATGTCACGATAAATCTTGCTACAAAGGCTGTCAGCACGATTGTTTTTTAACTGCTGGCCGCCAAATCCGAAAGGACCAGGCTGTTGTGCCTTTGCAGGCATCAAGCAAGCAGCCATGAGAATAATTGATGAAAGAAAAGTTTTCATTTGGTTATGAGTTATTGTTGTTATTAAATAAAATGACTTTTTTACTCCATTTTCCACCAGTCGAAATTGAAGAGATTGCGCTTCTGCATCTTTCCACCCTTGAACACTAAGTAGAGGTCGTGCTTACCACTTGCATTGGTGAGGTTTGTGGTAAACTCCTGATACTTGAACTTTGTATTTGGAACTGTGATTTTACCAATCATAGGTCCGTCAACATCGTCAAGGTGAAGTTCCATCTCACCACCATAGAGATGAGCAGAACAAGAAGCCGTGAACTTCTTTGCGCCCTTGCCGAAGTCAACACCCTTGAGCATGATATACTCGCCTTCGTCAATATCTGTAACAAAGAGTGTAGGATTCCAAGGACCGGATGGGTTTTCGCGTGTTGTCTTAAGACCGTATCCCCAAGCCATTGTCTCAGCCTCCACACGGCGGAAAGGATTGAACGAGCCTATCTGTTCGAGTTTGCAGTCCTGGAAATATGGAAGTTCCTGTATAGTGCCGTCAGCATTATATGTCATCTCGGCAGCAGAAACAGAACGCTGCTCTGCATGACGGCTTGTTTCAAGACGGAAAATGTCATAGTTCAAGCCAAAGCAGTATGACTTGCCCTTATAGTCGATGATACCAGGATGATTGCCACGAGTGCGTGGGGTATGATCCATGATATGTCCCTTATACTCCCAAGGACCAGTTGCACTCTTGCTCATGGCATAGCCAATACCTTCTGGACAGCAGGTTGAAGCAAATGCCATATAGTAGCATTTCTCGCCCTTTGCATTCTTGCGCCCCCAGAACCAAGGTCCTTCCTGATAGTCCTTGATCTTCGGATGCTCCACAATTTCTCCAGAATAAGATATCATATCCTCGTTGAGCTTAACCATATAGAGGTTTGGATTACCCCAATACATATATGCCTGTCCGTCATCATCAATCCATACAGTAGGGTCAATGTCGTACCAATGCTCTTTCTGCCACACGAGAGGCTTGCCGAGTGGGTCTTTGTAAGGACCGAAAGGTGAGTCTGCTACAAGCACGCCAATACCATTGCCGTGGATAGGGCAGTACATATACCACTTTCCATTACGCTCAATGACCTGTTCTGCCCATGCGCCATTATTGCCCTTATACCACTCAAAGTTTTTGAGAGAAGCCACAGCACCGTGGTCTTCCCAGTTCACCATATCAGTAGAGGTGTAGAGAAGCCAGTCTTTCATCATGAAGCCGCCAGCTCCATCCTCGTCGTGGGTGGTGAAGAGATAGACGGTATCGCCATGCACGTATGGTGCAGGGTCAGCTGTGTACTTTGTCTGGATAATAGGCATATTGAGCTGTGCAAAAGCTGTAGAAGAGCATAGCATAGCAGCCATTGTAATTGCCTTGGATAGTGTTTTAGTCTTAAGCATGATTGTAAATTTCTTTTGTTAATGGTAGTTTTTAAACGATTAATATGTACCTCCAATTTAGGTCCTATGTAAGTCCTATCAAACGCCTATTCTGAAAAGGGCGAAAAATGGGACTTACAACGGACTTGCATCGGACTTACTACGGACTTTAATCGGCCTTGATTCCGATAGTCTTTGTAGCATCAGAAGAGTTTCCGTAGATGAGTTCGTAAGAGCCTGCCTTTGTGTGAACTGTGTTTGACTCCTCATCAAACCACTCAAGACTCTTGTCGTTGAGAGTGATAGTAGCATTAACAGTCTGACCAGCCTTTACGTCCACGCGCTTATAGGCACGCAACTGCTTTATAGGACCATTAGGGTCGCTTGGGTTCTTAACATATACCTGAACAACCTCTGTGCCATCCTTCTTGCCTTTGTTTGTTACAGGAATAGTCATTGTAACGGTCTGTCCCTTAGTTATTTTATCAGCAGAGAGAGTAGCATTACCAATCTCGAAGTCGGTATATGAAAGTCCATAGCCGAAAGGATATAGAGGCTTGTCGTTCTTCATATAGCGATATGTGCGACCAGCCATGTTATAGTCCTCGAAATCACCAAGTTGTTCTGAGTTCTTATAGAAAGTGATAGGGAGCTTACCGCTTGGATTCACTTTGCCATAAAGTACGTCAGCCACAGCCTCACCGCCCTTCATGCCAGGATACCAAGCCTGTAGGATAGCATCACATGACTCTGTCTCTGGCTGAAGACCGATAGCAGAGCCTGAGCAGTTTACATAGATAACCTTCTTACCAGCAGCCTTGAGAGCTTTGAGGAAGTTACGCTGAACGGCAGGAAGCTCGATGTTAGTGCGGTCTCCCCCCTTGAAACCTTCGATAGTAACAGGCATTTCCTCACCTTCGAGTGAAGCTGCAATACCACCTACGAAGATAACCTTGTCATATCCTGCGAGCTTCTTGATGATATCGTCATAGTTGATGATTGACTCTGTACCTACGTTTACACGGATACTTGCACCCCATGTAGGAACGTGAGCAAAGTGAATCTCAATCTTGTATTCCTTGCCAGCCTCTACCTGAATAGGTGTGCGGGTAGGGGTTACACGCCATGTATTGAACTTCTGCTTAACCTCACCATTAACGATAACGTCAAAGTCAGAAACAGACTCTACGTTGATAACCACCTCGCCTGACTTCTTAGGACGGAAAACTGTCTCATACTGAGCGCTGAAGTCTGTTAGGTTTACACCTGGAGCCCACTGATAGTTACCTGCTGTTGTCTTGAAGAAAGGAGAAGCGTGCCAAAGTGTTGCGACAGGAGCCCCCTCACGCTTTGCATTATTCCAGAAAGTACCCTTGAATCCCTTCTTTCCCTCGAATGAGAGCTGGTCGAATACGTCTGTAACAATCTTATTATCTGTGAGATCGCATCCCTGCATATACTTTGCCTTCTTGTTGTAGAGACGAACGCCGTCAAGAACGGTTGATGTAGTTGTAGGAGTACCGTTATAGTTACCCCACATCATCACCTTGTCGTTTGCGTTAGGACCAATGACTGCTACCTTCTCATTCTTAGAAAGAGGAAGTACGTTGTTTTTGTTCTGAAGGAGTACGATAGACTGACGAGCGATGTCAAGGGCTATCTGAAGATGCTCCTTGCTCTCAAGTACAGAAGATGGGATTTTGCTCCACTCTACGAGTGAAGGATCATCCATTTCACCGAGATCAAAACGGCCTTCAAGCAGACGGATGACGTGCTTGTCAACCTCTGATTCCTTGATAAGGTCACGCTTAACAGCCTCTGGAATACTCTTGTAGGCATAGTTGAATCCACACTCTACATCAGTACCGGCAAGTGTGGCACGGGCTGAAGAGTGAACAGCATCGCTTGCCACCTTATGATTCTCGTGGATGTCGGAAACAGCTCCACAGTCACTAACCACGAGATACTTGAAGCCCCACTCATTACGGAGAATATCCTGAAGCAGACGTGTGCTTGAGCAGCAAGGCTCATTGTCATAACGCTGATATGCACACATCACCTCACGAACCTTTGACTCCTCTACAAGATACTTGAAAGCAGGGAGATAGGTTTCCCAAAGGTCACGGGCAGAGATGTTATTGATATCTGCTGTGTGACGGCTCCACTCTGGTCCTGAATGAACTGCATAGTGCTTTGCACAAGCCCAGAGCTTGCGATACTTGGAATTCTCAGGTCCCTGAAGGCCACGTACAACGGCATCACCCATGAGTGAGCTGAGGTATGGATCCTCACCATATGTCTCCTGACCGCGTCCCCAACGTGGGTCACGGAATATGTTTACGTTAGGTGTCCAGACAGAAAGTGCATGGAAACGCAGAACATCATCACCTGATTTCTGCAACTCATTCCACTTTGCACGTGCCTCTGTGCTGACAGCATCAAACACCTTATATACCAAATCATTATTAAATGAAGCAGCCATACCGATAGGCTCAGGGAAGTTTGTTACATTTCCCATATTGGCATAGCCATGAAGAGCCTCGCTCCACCATTGCCAATGCTTGATACCAAAGCGTGGAATTGCAGGAGAGTCGTCGAGCATCAATGATGCCTTCTCCTCAAGTGTGAGACGTGAACACAAATCCACAGCACGCTCATGGGCAGAGAGTGATGTGTTCTGATAAGGATACTGCTGGGCATAACAACCCATTACTGCCTTTCCTGAAGGCAAAACTCCTGAAAATAGTAGAGCTAATAGAACTTTCTTCATGTTAATGTATGTACTTTTTACCATTTACGATATAGATTCTTCCTTTTTCCAAAGTCATGACACGCTGTCCGAGGATATTGAACTTGGCATCTTCTTTTTTGTAATTTGTAATTTGTAATTCTGAATTACCTGTTTCCTCAGCATCAACTGCCTCACGAAGAGCTGCATGAACACCCCAGTAGGCTGGTTTCTTGGTGAGATTAGAGTTGAATAACAGAGGATTCCTGCCTGTGCGCCATGTGAGGTCATCAGAGAGTCCCCATATCAAGAGCGATTTGCAGTTATCATGCTTCATTGCTATGTGTGCAAGGCTATAGAAGCCTAGAGCCTGCTTTTGGAGATTATCCTCCGACTTATCGTCAATACCGAGGTCAAGCTCTGTGATACGACACTCAAAGCCTGCATCCTTGAAACGTGCTATGTTAGCATCAATGGCAGATGCGTAGTTGAACCCTGCATCCATGTGAGCCTGTAAACCTACACCGTGGATAGGTATGTTGCTATTGCGCAGACGCATGGCAAGGTTATATAGCGCCTCACTCTTGCCCCAGCCTTTTGCCTCTACTCCATAGTCGTTGAGGATAAGAATAGCATCAGGGTCATACTTATGTGCCCAAACGAAAGCAGAGTCAAGGAAGTCCTCGCCTATGCCTGTTGCCCATACTGATGGACGTAAGTCATAACCGTTAGGGTTAGAGTAGATGGTCTGCTGATTATCAGATAGTACCTCATTGGCTACATCCCATTCTGCCACCTTACCCTTCCAGTGTGTTACCACATTCTTTATATGGTTGTGCAGAATGTCAAGCAACTGCTTACGGGTAAAATTATTCGTATTTTTTGTACCGTCAGAGGTAAGCCATGAAGGTACCTGAGAATGCCAAGCGAGGGTATGACCACGAACACGCATGTTATGACGCTTTGCAAAGTTCACGAGACGATCACCGTCGTTGTAGCTGAAGTTTCCCTGACTTGGTTCAACGGCATCAAACTTCATCTCATTCTCGCAGACCACCATGTTATATTCCTTGGCAATAAGGGCAGAGCGCGATTCATTGTCGTTATCCACATTTATCTTCCATACAGGTACACAAGTGCCGATGAACGAGCCTTGCTTCTCTGCATACTCACGTAAAGGGGTTACGTCCTGCTTTTCCTGAGCAAGATCAGGCAATACGTACTCCTCGGAAGTCTGTTCCTCGTCTTTATCCTCCACATCACCCTGACCTGAGTAAGCAAGCGAAGTGACACGTGCCACAATCTTGAAACCATCATCTGTAAGCTGTTGCTCTACCTTCCAGCTATATGCCTTTGGATAGATGATGTTGAAATCCCATGCCACATCCTGATAGGCAGTCTTGCTCTTTGCTGTTAAGAGAACAAACTCATCTCCTTCATGGAGGTCTGCATCCTTCGTAAGCTGAATACGAAGACGAGGCTTCTGTTCTGAAACTGAGAAATCCTGGTCAATGTTATAGTATGACACAGAGCCTTCCACCTCTACCTTGTCATAGCTCTCAACAGAGGTAATCTCACAGTCTATGCGTGCTGTTGGACGTAGGATAAGTGTCACATCCTGATTCTTGGCATAGTCTGCAATGGCAAGAGTGCCTATACCGTCGTCACCAGGCTGAAGAATACCATATACGTTGGTTGTAGCAGCTATATTTCCAGTTCCTCCACCTATTGCATCCTTCATTATGTTAAGACCTACGGCAGTAGAGGTGCCTGTACCGCCTGACAGTTTCTTTGTCTTGGCTTCTACAACATCATTATTGATAAGCACACGACCTGCCAGTACCCTTATACCACCATTAATGATATTCTTGTTGCCTGTGATGCGATATGTGCCGAGACCTTCCTTCACTATGCCCACCTGTGTATCCATATTATCATCAACAGGAGAGATACGTCCAGCAAGAACTGCATCATCGTCAGAATATCCCAGTACATAGTATGAGCTGTTTCCTGATTTCGCCTTCGCGTATCCGTATATCTGACTTCCTTCTTCTGTGTCAAGATGTCCAATGCGGATACCGCGAGTTCCCGATTCTGCAGCAAGCGTAGCACCCTTATGCAGAGTCACTTTGCTTGTTGCTAACGTGCTGTTAGCCTTACCCTCAGCCATATCCTTAAAGGCAGCATCTGGGTTAAAAGTCTTGCCGTTGTGCATCCACATCAAACCATAGAAACCGTTTGATGCAGAGAGATTCTTATATGGCCATATATGAACATCGCCCTTGAACTTTGACCAGTCAGGACTCTTCTTATCCTTATCTCCGATATATGTGCGCTCACCACCGGAATAGATATCTATGCGCCCCTCACCCGTCACAGGACATTGGATATATGTGTAGCGAGCTGTCTTGAGAATGAGGTTAGACCCCTCAAGCATATTCAGCGGTGTAGAGAACACCACGTATGAGGAAGATGTGTTCTGCTTGCTTATATCTTTGGTGACAGTCCCCTCGATTGTGAGAGGGGTATCGGCATAGGAGTAGCCTAAACAGAACCACATAAGGAGACCCACCCCCAAGCCCCTCCCATAAAGGGAGGGGAGTAGATAGTATTTTTTGCTAAAAGATTCTGCTATTTTACGAAATGTATTATGCATAATTTTTCAACTTTACATATATCTTTTCCCTTATAGCGATAAGTTGTATCTATTCCCCTCCCTTTATGGGAGGGGTTCAGGGGTGGGGCTCTCTTTTACTTTATCACCAAAGCACCATTCACAGGAATCGTTGGGAAGAATCCCTTCTTCATTATAGTATTCGTAACCTTCATCTCCTTGACAGAGCCTTTAGGAGTTACGCCCTTGATGCCCTTGTCGCTATCACTATAAACGCTTACGGTGCTTCCGAACGCAAACAAGTGCATAGGGATTGAAACCTTAATTGGTTCCTTCTGTCCGTTTACGGCTACTATATACCACTTACCTTCCTGACTCCTGCGTGCAAGTACGATATACTTACCTGGATAACCGTCGATAAATAAGGTTTCCTCCCATGTAGTAGGAACCTTCTTCATAAAATCAACTGCCCATGCAGGTGCATCATTGAGGTTGTTTGGTGCCATGGCGAAGTGCTGAACAGGGCTCTGGAACAATACTGCTGTAGCGAGGGCGAACACATCAGAGGTTACACGATGACCACCCCACATCTCACTTGAGTTCTTAGGATTATAGTACCAGTTGAGGGTTGAGCCTCCGAAATCCATGCTACCTACTACATTACGTATGAATGGAAGGAACGTAGCATCCATAGCTTCACGGTCGCACTCGTTCTGACCAAAGTGCAGATTCTCAGAAGCGCGTACAGCCTCACTTGCCACGTAGTTAGGGAAGAGATACTCCCAGCCACGTGGAAGGGTACAGCCGTGGAAGATAACGAGGATGTTATGCTTCATAGCATCCATGAGGATATCACGGTAAAGCTCCATGGTGCATTGCTTATCACCTCCGAAGAAGTCAACCTTGATACCACGGATTCCTATGCTCTGCATCCACTCCATCTCCTGCTGACGGCGATAAGGAGTGCTCATGCAGTTGCGTGGAGTCTGAGGTGCATCATTCCAGATTCCGTTTGAGTTATACCAGAGATAGAGATATACGCCCTTCTCCTTACCGTATTTTGCAAGCTCTGCGATACGGTCACGGCCAATCTGTGTATCCCATTGTGCATCAATGAGAAGTGACTCCCAACCCATGGCAGCAGCGAAGTCGATATACTGCTTCTGTGTGTCGAAGTTACAGCTCTCGTCATTTGCAATAATCCATGACCAGGCACCACGGCCATATGACTCCTTTACCTTGTCACGAAGAGAGGCAATAGTATTAGCATCCATCTGTATAGGATTCTGAGCAGCAAGCACATCCCATGTGATAGTTGACTCTACAATATTCTTGAGATTGTCAGAGATAGTGATAGTACGCCAAGGTGTTGTGTCTGGCAAAGCCATCTGAGCCCCCGTAGAGCCATATCCGTTGTTCTCCTTCTGACTTGGGAAAGAAATCTGATAGCTTCCTGCACCCTTGTTCTCAAGTTTACAGCCAGGATAGTTACCTGCAGAACCTGTCTCTGAAACAAGAATCCAAATATTCTGTTCCGCAGCACCCGGAGCCTTGAAGAGACAAGGGAAGGTATAGCCGAGTCCCCAACCATTCTTACCCATCTCCTGATCTGCTTCATAATGAGTCTCATAACTTGGAGCTGTACGTGCAAAACCTGTCATCTCACCCATCTGTGGGCACAAGAATGTAGTTGTGCCGTCAACCATAGAGAAGGATGTAGCCTCGCTATTAACCACCACGCACATAGCCTCTTTCTTTGACTTCAGCAGCTCATATTGGAAAGCGATGTTATTGTTACTTACGTTGAAGATAACTTTCATCACATCCTTACCTTCCTTGTTTGCGAAGGTATATACCTGCTGATTTGCCTCGTAATGGTTATTCTTACGCTTTATATTATATAAGGTGTAGTCTGCTACAACAACCTTCACCTCTGAGGTGTTCTTGAGGGTAAGATCCTTTGTGAAATCACCAATATTCGTATTCAGACCGAGATCTGACTTTCCGATACAAGTAGTATTATTATAATTTACAACGTATGAAGGCTTACCGTCTTCACATGTTACGGTCACTTTCAGTTTTCCGTCAGGAGATACCTGTGCATAGCAGCCTAATGAAACTCCCAAAAGAAGACCCACCCCCAGGCCCCTCCCATAAAGGGATGGGAGTAGATAGTATTTCTTGCTGATAGAATTTGCTATTTTACTAAATGTTTTGTACATAATCTAATTACGTGTTTTTATTGTTATTTTTTTCTTATGTTTTGTTTTTTGTTATCCTCCCCATAGTGGTAGATACTATCTACTCCCCTCCCTTCACGGGAGGGGTATAGGGGGTGGGTCTTACTCTTTACAGAACCACTTATCCAAATTAAACAGCTTGCAGCCCTTGAGTCCCTTGAACAGGAAGAACACATCGCGGGTACCCTGTATCTTAGAGATAGGAGCAGAGAAATCCTCCCATTCCTCCCAGCCTCCAGTTGGGGTAATATCCACGGTTGCTATCTTCTCGCCCTTGAGAGAGTCAAGATGAACCTCTATCTGTCCACCCTGAAGAGCACTTGCTGCTGTAACGGTTATGGTTGAGGGTGCCTTTGAGAAGTCAACTTCACGGAGCTTTATCCAGTCACCATTGTGGATATCGCTTACCCAAACACGGTTCTGCTTCTTGTTCCATTCTGACTTGATGCCTTCGGAGAAAGCCATTGTCTCACCCTGAACAATCTCAAACGGATTGAGCTTGCCGATAGGAGCAGGACCTTCATGTGTTGGTTTGATGACAGGCAATCGACCATCCTTCTGCCATTCAAACTCCTCTACACATGCACTTCTTGCGAAGCCTCCACCCTTAGGAAGCCAGCCTGTATGGTAGAAGAAATAATTATGTCCCTTGAACTCAATGATACCGCTATGGTTTGTAAACGAATTTGTTTCGTTTGTCTGTGGCATAACCTCACCAACGTATGTCCAAGGTCCCTGTGCTGTTGGACCTTCTGAATATGCTATGCACTCAGGAATACCGCCAGCAGCATAGATAAGGAAATACTTTCCCCATGCAGAGGCAGCAAGTTCCTTCTTTGTCAAGCCTAATTTCTTTATCTCTTCCTTTGTGAGAGAACGCTGCTTGTGAAGCCAAGGACCCTCAACATATCGCTGGATAGTAGAGTCGCACTTCAACTCTGAATCCAGATGAATCATGTCCTCTGATAGCTTCGCACTATAGAAACGTGGGTTTCCCCAGCCGATATAAGCCTGATTATTCTCGTCAATCCATACGGTTGGGTCTATGTGATCCCACTTGCCATTCTCAAAGAGTGGCTTGCCGAGAGCATCGTGATAAGGACCTTCTACCTTGTCTGCAACACCGACACCGATAGCCATACCACCGCTAATTTTTGAGTGGATAGGCACATAGAGGTAGAACTTACCATTACGCTCGATACACTGAGGAGCCCATGAACGGTCATCCGCCCATTTGAAGTCGCATTGGCTCAAAGGACATCCGTGATCAGTCCAGTTCACCATATCAGCTGTTGAGAACAGTCGCCACTCGTTCATCCAGAAGAAGTCGGCATTCTCTTCGTCATGTCCTGTGAATACATACAGACGATCTCCACTCACCATAGGAGCAGGGTCAGTGGAGAAACAGGTTTGAGCGATTGGATTTTGGGCGTAGGAGCCTAGCGAAACTCCCAAAAGGAGACCCACCCCCAGGCCCCTCCCATAAAGGGAGGGGAGTAGATTGTATTTCTTACTAAAGAGATTCTCTATAAAACTAAATATCTTATACATAATTTTCAATTTTCCTATATTCCTTCCCCCCCCACAGCGATAAAATGTATCTACTCCCCTCCCTTTATAGGAGGGACGAGGGGGTGGGGCTTTTATTTCAATATCTTTCTACCATCCTTGATGTAAATCTCACCCTTTCTTGGTGTATTTACCCTCTGTCCCTGAAGGTTGTAATAGATAGCGTTCTTTGCACTTTCCTTTGTAGCCTCAACTTCCTCAATGCCTGTAGCCTGTGGAAGAAGCTTCAGCATCTGCTCTGCGTAACGCTTACCGAACATGCGATAGCCTTCTGCTGAGAAGTGCCAAGCATCCTTTCCGTTTCCAGGGATATCCTTTGCTGAAATCACATAAGAGTTAGGAACGGCCTTCTTGAGTTTAGGTAAAGCAGCCTGATTATGCAAATAACAAGCACCACCCTGATCCTTGTAGAGAGTCTCACCTGCGAGAAGTGGGGTCTGTTCTGGGTCAAGACCGAGATAATAGCAGATACGCTTGTAAATCTCAGCCACCTTGTCACACCAGTCTGAAGCGCCATTGTTTGACTCACCCTGATGCAGGAGAATACCCTTGATAGTACCAGACTTCTGGGCAATCTTGGCCATGTCAATCAATCTTCCGAGAGGATCGTTATCGTACTGAGCACAATAGGCCCGGAACCAATCCTTCTCACTTGCGATATACGCATCCTTATATTCCTGCATGAAAAGCTCAATCTTCGCACCACCTACAGCAACGTTGATAACACCGACTTTGATATTCTCTGGAAGCTTCTCCACAAGTGTACGACCGAAGTAATCGACTGGAGTAAGACCTGTACCTGGACGGCAGAGAGGTGGAACGGCTGTGCACCAGACTCCCATTTTCTTTGTTGAATTGAAATCAACGGCAGGCAACATCTGGAAACGCTCTGGAACATTCTGCTTGTCAATAGCCTCTACTGCTGCATTTCCTTCCATGTTTGACTGACCAAAGCAGAGGTAGATATGGAAGTTAGCATCTCCCTGTTCTGCAAACTCCCATGTGTCAGGAATCTCTGGAGCCTTCGGCTCTTCTATTTTACCATCAGAATTTACGAGAGAGAAGGTTGTACCATTATATCCTGTTACAGTTGACCAACCATTTGTATTGCCAGCCTCAAAGTCACCGTTCTGCACAACATCCACGCCATACTCGTCATCTGAGAGCTTAACATCGTCAATATAGAGAGAACCATTTAAGGTGCCAAAGTCGAAATCAAGTCTGTCAATTGGATATTCTGCCGTAAATTTCCATGTGTAGGTAACCCAGTTAGTCGTTATCTTAAAGTTGTCAAGATACTGCACATCGTCTGAGTTGCCCCACTTATTCTTATTTGAGCTTTTTGTGTCAATAGGCCAGAAAGCCATATCGCAAGCCACAGAAGCCTTGGCTTTCAGAGTTAAGGTGTAATCCCTACCCTTTTCGAGAGCAGAGTTCAAAGTGTAATTTGCCTGATTGTCCCAGGCATCCTTACCGCCTGTAGCCTTGTAGCAGATGCAATGGTTGTTATCTGCATTGTTTTCTTCCTCAGCCTGACAATACAGGCTAAATGTTCCTATTGAAAGAATGTTTAAGAGTAAAATTGATAATATACGTCTCATTTATTGTTAAGATTAGAAGTTAGACTATTCGAAAGGCAAATTACAAAAGATATTACCCTTTAGTCTTTGGTTATTGAATATTTGAGTGCAAAGATAATAAAAAAACGTAGAAACACCAAAGAATATGATACATAAATTACGAAATAGTGTAAAATCGACAATTATTCTCCCTTTATAGGACATTTCTGACGTAGTATTCCCTGTCTCTCTTCGCTATCCCTTCGTTTCTCCTTCGCTATCCCTTCGTTCTCTCTTCGCTTCAGATCGAAGGGTAGATAGGCGATAAGGGAAATTTACAAAGAAAGGATAGTGGAATCAAAGCTGTACTTATAGGGATGAATCAATACTTTTGCCACGTTTTATTTTCTTCATAAAAGATCTGTTCCATAAAATTGACAAAACGCGTATAAATTTACCAAATCTGCATTAAATAGGCAGGAGATATCCTTAAAGCCACATTTATCCCGTACAATTTTACCAATTTGGTACACAAAGAAAAGTATAAGGAACAAAAGACAAGGTGCATGTCGATATTATTCCATACCTTTGCCGCCGAAAATTCCAACTAACTCGACAAAGAAAAACTAACTCGACAAAAAGAAACTAACTTGGAAGTAAAAAACTAACTTGGAAGTGTAAAACTGATTTTTTGCGTGTAAAACTAACTTTTAGAGTGTGACGTTTGGAATTATTGAAACTAATTTTAACTCAAAAAACATTTTAGTAAATGAACCTAAACTTAAAGAAGGCGACATTAGTGGTTACCATGTCCACCGTTATGATGGGCTTTACGCCACTAACTGTAGCAGCGGAGACAGCGGGCTCTATGCCTACTGCTCCTGCAAAAACCGGTAAGGTTGTTAGAGGTACCGTAGTTGATTCGCAAGGACCACTGATCGGTGCAACCGTAATGGAGAAGGGTACGAACAATGGTACAGTTACTGATTTCGATGGTAACTATTCTCTCAAGGTATCAAATCCAGACGCTGTTCTCGAAGTAAAATATGTAGGCTACCTCACGGAGGAGCTTGCTATTAGTGGCATGAGCGTCGTTAATTTCAAACTTAAGGAAGATGGTCATAACCTCAACGAGGTTGTCGTTATCGGTTATGGTACTCAGCGTAAGGAGTCTGTAACTGGTTCTGTGGCTTCAATGAAGGGTGACATTATGCGTGAAGTTCCTGGTGCAGACATCACACAGGCAATGCAGGGACGTATAGCTGGTGTACAGATGATGCAGACTTCTTCTAAGCCAGGTGCTTCAATGCAGATCCGTGTACGTGGTACTCGTTCACTCACAGCCGATAATGATCCATTGATTGTACTTGACGGTATTCCATTCGCTGGTACAATTAACGACATCGACCCAAGCAGCATCAAGTCTATGGATATCCTCAAGGATGCTTCAGCTACAGCAATCTACGGCTCTCGTGGTGCTAACGGTGTAATCATGGTTACAACTAACAAGGGTAGTAAGGGTAGCAATGCTCAGATCAAGTACAATATGTATGTAGGTCTGAAGACCAACTTTGCTGAGGTTCCTATGATGAATGGTGATCAGCTTTCTCAGCTTCGTAAGGTTTCAGGAAAATACAAGAACTCTCTTGATGAGATAGATGGCACAAACACCAATTGGCAGGATCTTCTCTATGAGAATGCCTTTACTACAAATCACGATATTTCTGTATCTGGCGGTTCTGCAACAAATAGCTATAACGCAGGTATTTCATACTTCTGTGATGAATCTATCATCCCAACACAGACTTTTAAGCGTTACGCTATGCATGGTGCTTTAGATCAGGAAGTTGGACGTTATGTAAAGGTTGGTGTAAGTTCTAACTCCAATTTCTCTGTTTCACACAATTCAAATCTTGGCTTATATTCTTCGTTGAGCTGTTCTCCACTTATCAGCCCATATAATGAAGACGGTTCTCCACGTGAAATTGCACAGATGCCACAGGATAAGACATGGGTTGTAACAGGTGACCGTTATAAATCCCTTGGTGATACCTATGCAGATGAAAGCAACACAATGGCTACCTACAACAGTTTCTATGGCGAACTTAAGTGTCCATGGGTTGAAGGCCTTAAGTATCGCATAAACCTTGGTCTCAACTTCCGTTACAGTGATTACGGAACATACACAGGTTCAGGCGTATTCAGTGCAGATGCCACAACTCCAGGTGAAAACTCAAATACGGAGTCTAAGTGGAACTGGGCTATTGAGCACCTCCTCACATTCGATAGGACTTTTGGCAAACACACTATCAATTTCGTAGGACTTTTTGCTGCAGAAAAAGCATATTTACATAAAACCGTACTGGGCGCACAAGATGTGTTCTCTGATTATCAGCTTTGGTATAACCCTGGTTATGCTACAACTCAGTCAGTTGGTCCAAACGATCAGAAATATGAAGACCCAGGTCTTACTTCTGTCATGGGACGTATCATGTACAACTACGCTGATAAATATATGCTTAGTGTAACTGTACGTAATGACAAATCCAGTCGACTAGCTTCCGCAAAGAGAAGCCATACATATCCTGCTATCAGCCTTGGTTGGAACATCAGTAAGGAAGAGTTCATGCAAAATATATCATGGGTTAACAACTTGAAACTCCGTGCTGGTTATGGTGAGACATCTAACCAGGCAGTAGATCCTTTCAAGACTCTCGGTCTGCTCGCTCCTGTTGCTTATAACTTCGGATCAAAGTATGCTACAGGCTTCTATCTCAAGGAAGCTAAGAACGATGATCTCGGCTGGGAGTATTCTAACACATACAACGTTGGTGTTGACTTCTCTCTCTTTGGAGGTCGTCTTTCTGGTACTGCTGAATACTATATCCAGAATACACACGACTTGCTCCTGTCACTTAATCTTCCAAGTACATCAGGTCTCAAGTCTCAGATGGCTAACGTAGGTAAGACTCAAAATAGAGGTTTTGAGCTTTCTCTTAACGGCATAATCATCGAGAACAAGGACTGGACTTGGGAGGCAGGTCTCAACTTCTATTCTAACAAGAACGAAATCACAGAGCTTGCTGACGGTTCTACACGTGACGAGGGTAACGGTTGGTTTGTAGGTCATCCTATCAACGTACTCTACGACTACGAGAAGATTGGAATATGGCAGTCTGACGAGGAAGAGCTTCGCAAGATTTTGGAGCCGGGTGGTAACGCTGGTATGATTAAGGTTAAGGGTGGATATGACGAGAATGGCAATCCACGTGCAATCAATGCCTCTGACCGTCAGATTATTGAACTCGACCCATCATGGGAAGGTGGTTTCAACACTCGTGTTGCTTACAAAAACTGGGATCTCTCAATGGTAGCAAGCTTCCGTCATGGTGGTAAACTCATCTCTACTCTCTATGGTGCATCTGGCTACCTCAATATGCTTACAGGTCGTCGTAACAATGTTGACGTAAACTATTGGACAGAGAATAACCCAACTAACGATTATCCTTTCCCTGGTGGTATCCTTAGTGGTGATAACCCTAAGTATGGCAACTCTCTCGCACTCTTCTCAGGTTCTTACCTCAAGTTCCGTACTATCACTCTCGGCTATAACTTCAAGGGTGAGTGGATGAAGAAGGTTGGTCTTACAAGCCTCCGTGCTTATGCTACTGTGACTAACCCATTCGTTCTCTTCTCTCCATACAACAATGAGAGCGGTATGGATCCAGAGACCAACTCTAAGGGTGATGAGAATCAGGCTTCATCAAGTTACAACTCAAAGATTCTCGTAGTTGGTACAAACACTCCAACAACTCGTAACTACCTCTTCGGTCTTAACGTAACATTCTAAGTTGTAAGAGATTAAAGATTAGAGATTAAAGTAAAAAGATTAAAGAATAAAAATATGAAATCAAAGATATTTTTAGCTGGAGCAGTAATGATGATGGGCATTGGCTTCACATCATGTGACAATGCGCTTGATGAACATCCACGAGCAATCATCACTCCAGATTATTTCAATACAAAGTCTGGCATAGAGAAGGGTATCAACGCGCTATATGCCAACCTTCGTAATACTTGGGGACAGGGTTACTACTTCAACTCTCTTGAGACTGGTACAGACGAATACACTTACGGACAGTCTGCCGACGAGAACTTCAAGTGTATGGATATGACGGCTGACGTTTCACCTCTTACACCTTCAAATTGTCGTGCTGACGTTCTTTGGAACAACGCTTTCATCGACATCAATACAGCAAATGTTGTAATTGAGAAAGGTAAGGAGCTCGGTATGGATGAAAGCTTGATTGCAGAGGCCAATTTCTTCCGTGCATTAGATTACTTTGAGCTTGTTCAGACTTTCGGCGGCGTACCATTGGATCTCGGTGCTGGTGAACTTAAGTTCAATGATTCTCCAAACCGTGAAAGTAAGCGTAATACCGTACCAGAGGTTTATAAGGCAATCTTCGATGACTTGGTTTATGCTGTTGAGACTCTCCCTGACAAGTCTCGTATGACAGGTACCGTAACAAAGACAACAGCACGTCTGTTCCTTGCTAAGGCTTACCTCACATACGCTTGGTGGCTTGAGAACCCAAACAACATCCCAACATACCCAGAGTGCACACGTGATGCAAGCAAGGCTAAGGATTATTTCCAGAAGGCTTATGACACAGCAGTAGAAGCAATCAACAATCCTGCGGGATATGGTCTTCAGCCTGCTTTCTTTGATACTTTCTATGGTCCTAATGATCGTAACTCTGAGATTCTTCTCTATGCTGACCACACAGCTCAGAATGAGTACTATAATGGTGGTGTAGGCTATGGTTACGGTAGTGGTGCTGCTCCTGACAACTTCTCTCACTGGATGAACCGCTGGAACTACACTAATGCTCGTGCCGTTACAGCTGATGGCAAGCAAACCGACCCTCTCAAGCGTGAGGCTGCTGCAAGCTATGATCGTCCTTGGACACGTATGGCAACTCCTTGTGAGGTTCCTGCTATGTTCACGGATAAGAATATCGACTCACGTTTTGAAACTACCTTCGTTACAACATTCTTCGGAAACTGGAATAAGGGAGGTGATGCAACTGCGTCTTATACTTGTGCTAATGGCATGCCTGTAAAGAATGGTGAGGTTGTACTTACATTCTATGGTGAGAATGACCCAGAGGTTGTTTACAAGGCAAATCAGAGCGGTATAGCTGCTGGTGAGAAGCCAGGCGTTGCATCATGGATTATCACTCCTGACCACCTCACACGTATTGCATACCTCAACGTATGGAAGAATGGTTATTACAACGAGACTGACGATGGTACAGGCCTCGGACAGCCTAATGGTGCAAACCCACGTCCTGCAAACATTGCTCGTTTTGCAGAGTTCTACTTCATCGCTGCTGAGGCTGCTGTGAAAGGTGCAACAGTACAGGGTGACATGACTGCCTACAACCTTATCAACGTAATCCGTGCTCGTGCAGGTAAGTGGAGAATCGCTGCTAATGCCGACAAGGATCAGAGAGACATTCAGGCAGGTCCTAAGTATCTTGACGTATATGAGGATCATAGTGCAGAGATGGTGGCTGCAACTCCTAAGGATATCACTATCGACTACATTCTTGACGAGCGTTTCCGCGAGTTCTATGGTGAGGGCCTCCGTTGGTGGGATCTCGTTCGTACTCAGAAGTGGGAAGAAAAAGCAAGCACATACACTATAGGTGGTAATGATTATGGTTCTGCTGTAGAGAAACATACTCGTGAGATTAAGAAATCTTACTACCTCCGTCCAATTCCACAGGGTCAGATTGACGCTCTTCAGATGAATGCTGACAAAAAGGCTGCATACCAGAACCCTGGATATTGATTTTATGATAAGGATTAGTTAATACGGGATAATATAATATCCCACATTATGAGAGTGACAGGCTCTGTTTTTGCCAGAGCTGTCACTCTTTTTTTTTGATTAATTGCAAGCAGAATAATATTGATGATTCCTTTGTTCTTCTAAGTAACTCCTATGCACCTCCCTTCTAAGTCCTATGTAACTCCCATTTTTCTCCCATTCTCAGGAACGGACTTACAACGGACCTGAAACGGACTTACAACGGACCTACTGTTATGGCAGAAACAGAGCAAATGCGATTTTTTTTTAGAATTAAACGCCAAACACGTACATGGGGGTGAATTTTGCATGATAACACATTGTGTATCAAAGCGTTTATAGGCATGTACGTGTTTGCTTAACACGTACATGAGTTGTACATAACACGTACATGATTTGTGCTCATTTTATAAAAAAAACGAATTATGACGACCTATGTATGTGTTATGTACGTGTTTGACAAACACGTACATGCTCTTAACTTGTTTGTTATCAGTATATTTACGGTCGATCTTAGCTGTTATGTACGTGTTTGGCGTTTAATTCTAAAAAAAAATCGTTTGTGTTTGAGTAAAAATTAAGGAGTCATTTTTTTTGAAGAAAAATCTTTGTGAGATTCAACAACTTACACTCATTTTAACATTCTGGACGAAAATATACAGAGAAAATTTCTTGCGAAATATTTGCAAATTGAAAAATCATTTTGTAACTTTGCACACCAAACATAATCGAAAAAAAGGGAAATCTAGATCTTACGTTTATCGTAATTAACAATTAAATTTTTGTCTTATTTAAATTCTAACTTATGAAGAAAAAACAGCAACTAAGTGCACAGGTTGCCGAGGAATTCCTCGCGCAAAACTATGCCTTCCGTAAGAACATTCTTAACGGAAAAGTGGAGTTCAAGAATCTTGAAAAGGATTCTGATTATCGTATTTTTACCAAGGAGGCACTCAACTCCGTAATCCATCGTGCAAAGGTGGAGGGCATGGAGTGTGAAGGCAAGGACATCAAGGAGGTTATCTTCTCCGAGAACACCGTTATCCATAATCCTATCAAGGAGTATATGGACGCCCTGCCTGAATGGGACGGCAAGGATCGTGTCACGCCTCTCTGGCATCGTCTGGGTGAGGTGAGTGATGAGATGTGCGAATTCCTGCGCATATACCATCGCTCTTGCGTGGCTCATTGGCTTCAGCTTGACACGCTTCACGGTAATGAATGTGTGCCAACTCTGATAGGCGATCAGGGTTGCGGAAAGACGACCTTTGCCAAGCGTCTGCTGCCCGTAGAGCTTCGTCAGTATTTCCTTGACCACCTCAATCTCTCTAATAAATTTGATAAGGAGATGGCTCTTACCAATAACCTTCTTGTCAATCTTGATGAGCTTGAGGCTATCCGTCCTTCTCAACAGGCATCTCTCAAGCAGACACTCTCAAAGTCAAAGGTCAATGGTCGTCCTATCTTTGGCGGTTCACAGGATGACAAGCCTCGCTTTGCATCCTTCATAGCTACGACCAACAATTCGCATCCTCTTAGTGACGTGACAGGTTCACGCCGTTATCTCTGTATCAAAATCGCAGAGGGTTGTCTTATTGATAATGATAGTCCTATAGAGTACGAGCAGCTCTTTGCCCAACTGAAGTATGAAGTAGAGGTTGAGAAGAAATCCTATTGGTTTACCAATGAGCAGACAAAGCGCATTCAGGAACTCAACGCTCCGTTTATGCAGACATCGGACCTTGAGCAGATGATAGATTCATGTTTCCGCAAACCAAAGGAAGGTGAAGAGGCTGAGGCGATGAGCACTAATCAGATTATCAATGTGATAAGGAAGGAATTTACTAATCTTACCGTTAGCCACTCCACTATCGTGAACCTTGGTCTCAGGCTCAAGGAAATGGGGTATGATGTGCATCGCACTTTCAAGGGAAGGGTGTATAGCATAGTACAGAAAAAGAAGGCGGCATAAATATAGAAACTGACAATAATTACCAATCTACGCAATCTTTTTCCATAAATATCCATTTTTATTGGTTGAAGATTGGTAAGATTGGTAATTATTGTCAGTTAAAAGCAGCTTGCTGCTTGTCCTCGTCAATTATTCGCTGAAGCTCATCAAGCTGAAGCAAGTCGCCGAGCTCACGTTAACTTTTAATTTTTACTTCAACGTGATTGTTGCCGTACCGCCAGCCTGTTTGGTTGGATAGTAGAAAGCAGCATAGCGAGTGCCCATGAAGAGACGGCGGTAGTCGAATATCATCTTATACTCGTTGCCGATGCTCTTCCATGTCTTGCCCTTGTCGATGCTGTAAGAGAATGTAGCCATATCACAACCAGGGTTGAAATCGCAGTTCATTACCATGCGGATGTCCTTAACCTTGGAAGATGCGAGAGGCACGCGGGCAATTTCCTTGCGCTTTACCTCTGTGATTTCCTTCTTCTGTTCAGAGAGCTGCACGTTTTCTTCCGTAAATACGAGGAAATACTTGCTGCCTTCTTTCTTTACAGTAAGGAGGGCTGCATCGCCGTTGAATGCAGAGAGTCCTACACAGTCGCCATCCTTAATCTTTGAAGCATCGATAGTGATAGTGTCAGAGCAGGTAGGTCCCCAAGTGCGCCAAGTGAGGGTGTTGCGTGCAGAATATATGCCGCCCTTCACGTTGTTTGGCAGGTCATTGTTGAGAATGCCCTTTAGAGTGATTGTAGAGCCTTTAACTATCTTTGTTGGGGCAATCACCTCACCCTGTGGGCTCTTTGCGCTTATAGCCTCTGAAATGAAGTTATGGTTCCACTGATAGTCCTTTGTCAAGGTCACACCATTAATGAGCTGTTGGTTGACTGGTGTAAGGTTCTGGAAGGTAGAGGCATCAACATCATAGAGCTTTACGGAATCAGGGATGAGACCGTCGCCTTTGTTTCCGAGCATTGGCCAGCCGTCAATCCATGAGCATGGCTCGAGGGTGAGGATACGTCCTACGCCTCCGCGGTCTTGGAACATAACACCATACCACTCTCCACGCTTACCGTCAACGATAGTACCCTGACCGGCATAAGGGAAGCCTCCGAATGGACTCTTGAAGATAACCTTGCTCTCGTAAGGACCTTCGATATTCTTACTGCGGTAGCATATCTCCTGACGGCCGCTTCTTGGCCATGAGATGCAGAGGAGATAGTACATTCCGTCGTGCTTGATAACGCGGCTTCCTTCATGCAGGCCTTGTGGTCTGCCCTGAAGCTCGAGAACCTTGTTTATGCCACCTTTCTTCTCTGCTGTAAGGTCAGGCTCAAGTTCTACGAGATGGATGTTTCCGCTGCCTGAGAATACATACACACGGCCATCATCGTCGAAGAAGAGAGAAGAGTCGTGGTATGCAGGAAGACGGCTATGCAGCTTCCAGCCTTTTGCTGGGTCGTCGGTCTTGAAGACCATAGACTTATGCGGGTCGTCGTTTGCCACGAAGAGAGCCCAGAACGTTCCCTTGTTATAGCGAAGAGAGGTAGCCCATTGTCCACGGCCATATACCGTACCTTCACTAAGATCATAGCGTGGTGTGTCCTTAATGGCATCTGTGAGATAAGAAACAGTTTCCCAGTTTACAAGGTCTTTGCTTCGCATGATAGGACCTCCAGGGAACAGATGCATGGTTGTTGTTACAAGATAGTAATAGTCACCTACGCGGATGATGTCAGGATCAGGATAGTCAGACCAGATATATGCATTCTTTACGCTGCCTTGAGCGTGGCATTTGTCTGCTTCCGAGAAAGGAAGAAGACTGAATAATGCAAGTGCTAAGGTGATGCACTTGAGACTTAAAGTTTGTTTCATGTTTGGTGGTTGTTTTTTGGTTTGTTTTTAAAAAAAATAAAAAGTAAAAATTAAAAGTAATAAGTTACAGATTACGCATATTCGCATAAAGTGTAATTATACTTTTTAATTTTTACTTTTAAATTATTACTTTTTCAGATTCCACTTAGAGTTATCGCTATTGAAATCGTACTTCTCAAGAATTGGAGTACTGTCAGCGATAGAGTAGAGAACATACTCCTTGTTCACACCTTCCTTACCAGGAATCTTCTTTGGCATGATGCGGTATGTTCCATCGGTAAGCTGTTCGATGCGCCAGAGCTGAGAATCGTCGCCTGTGAACTTAGCCACAGTCTCAACTTCCATATCTGCGGTAGCGCAGAGTGCACGCTCAGTACCTTCGATTGTGATCTTGAAGTATGGGTTAGAGAGATAACCTCCAGCCTCTGGAACTGCTGTGATAGTCCAGTTCTGGTGAGGACGTCCCATATAGTCGCCAATGCGGACACCGATGTTACCGTTCTTCTTCCATGCATCAGCAATAGCATTCCAACCATCCTTTACCTGATCAAGAGTCTGGTTAGGAATAGACTTTGTTGGCTGATTAGGATTTACGCGGTTCCACATAGCACGCTCCTGTTCCATACGAACGAAATCTACAGAAATCTCAAGACCGTAGCCACGGCGCTCAGAGATGATTGAGTATGTGCCTTCCTCCAGTTTCTCACCAGCGTAAGGCCATCCGTTCTTCCAGAGGAGAGGACGAACAGCAAGAACGCTGCGACCGCTACGGTCAAGGTCTGCCTCCCAGTGGAATGATGTTATCTCAACACCCTCATCGATGACTGTGCGTCCGAAGTGACCTGCACCTACTGCACGCTTACCGCCAGCAACAACCATACGGCCACCGCCATGGAACATATCACGTCCTACGTTGTCGATGTATGGTCCTGTTGGCTCCTTACTGCGTCCGCATACGATATTGTATGTTGAGTTCACGCCGTCACAGCATGTGCCGTGTGTTCCGAGCAGATAGTAGTAACCATCCTTATAGATGAGGTCGGAAGCCTCACAGTCGATAGCTATATCCTTTGCCTTGTTGCCATCCTTACGTGCACCGGTCTTAGGGTCAAGCTCCACGATGCGGATATTACCGAAGTAAGTACCGTAAGAGAGCCACAGACGACCGGTTGTTGGGTCGAGCAGAAGACCTGCGTCGATAGCATCGCAATCCTCATCACCGTCAGAAGATGCAACCTCTATAGGCTCTGTGAACTTGAAGCGAGGAGACTGTGGGTCAAGTGTCTCGTTCCACATAGTGAGTACTCGGCCATTGTGACCACCACCGAGACCACCGCCTGTGGCACTATATGCGATAAGGTAACGGTCACCAATCTTCATAGCATCTGGGGCAGCACCACCACCAGGACGTACCGGACCGCTGTGCCATGACCAACCATCGTCGGTCACAATACCGCCACCGCCTGTGCCGAATGTGTACCATTTGCCGTCACACTCTACGAGGGTAGATGGGTCATGAATCCATGGCTGACCTATCTGAGCAAAGGCAGAACCGAGCCAAGCCACGTTTAATGTTGCTGCTAATATATATTTCTTTAACACCATTTTATTTACTATTTAGCTATTTACTATTTACTATTGACTATTGATTTACTATTTTTTTATTTACTATTTACAATTCTGCTATTTTCCGTTGATTTACAATAAATAGTACATCAACCAAATAGTACATAAATTGTAAATAGTAAATAGTCAAATAGTAAATCTTTTATTAATTCTATGGCTGCACGATTCTCAGATTATACTTATCGGCATTGATAATACGGAAACAGAAGTCACTCATACCAGGACCGTTGATAACGGCACCTGTGATTACGTTGCGACCTTTCTTGAGAGTTACAGGACGTGAAACAACATCGTCGCGTACCATACGACGGTCACCTGAGAGAAGTGCACATTCCTCACCGTTTATCCACCACTTGGAAGCAGAGTTAGAACCGATGGCAAAGCGTACGTTCTTGATTTCCTCATCGCACTCGATAACTGTTGTTGCCCAGAAGATAACACCATACCTCTGCTGCTTTGTGCAGGTAGCCAAACGATAGAGCTTCACATGGAAGAGCTCGCTGTCGTATGCGTGCCAAGCCTTATCCTTCTTATTATATGTAATAGCAGAAGGGAAGGTCTGGTTGAGGTATGTGTCAACGAATACTGTATTTGACCTGTTTGGCTTGTCGATAGGGTCACGAAGCATCCAACGGCGAACGAAGCCCTCAGAGTCTGGGGTAGCTGCTGGAGTTGTAACAGGCTTCATGTAGCTCTCGAGCTGTGGAGTTATCTCGATAACACGATAGTGACCGCTGAGGTGCATAAATGCGAACAGGCGGAGCAGACCGTCATAGTAAGCATCGAAATAGCCGTCAGCATCTGGCTCGTGCTTAGCCTCCCAAAGACGCTTGATGAACTCGTCGCTCTTTGGATGTGAGCACATGATAGAAGCTGCTGCTGCTGTTGCCATAAGACCGATAGAGTGGCGGAGCTTCTCTGGGTAGTTACCAGCCTTCAAAATCTTATCTGGAGTTGTGCCATCTACGTTGTACTGGTCAAGGTATGTGTCAATACCCTGTGAATAGAGGAAGTTCTGGAACTTCTCACCATACTGCTGCTGCCAGGTTCTATCAGAGCATGACCAGCTATAGTCGAGGGCGATGTTCATAGGAACGCGCCAAGAGTCATAGCGGAAGGCATCACCAAGGATGTGTCCGTTATTGAGAAGTGAACCGTCGAAATTGTTATAGTCAGGGTTGAGACCTGTCAATGGGTGGATACTCTTGTGGAGGTACTCACGACTCTTCTTAGCGCAGTCACGCCAGTAAGAAGCACGTCCGTCCTCTGCATAGCGAGCCCATACCTCATAGAATGCAGGAATATGATATGAAGGGTCGGTATAAGGCATACCTGGTACGAAACTGATAAGACCAGTCTTCTGATCCATCAGAGATACGTTACGCTTCATTGTAATTGGCTTCTCAAGAGGCTTGCCGTCTCTGCCGCGGTTGATTGTGAATTCAACCTCATGTGGCTGGATGCAGTCAAGGATATACTGAGCTTCCTTCAGATAGTTGATTTCGCCCATGCTTCCCCAACGGTTATTAGCGAAGATAAGTGATGTGATGAAATAGAGCTCACCGTCAGATGCAGGTCCCTGTGCATTGGCTGTACCGTCGGTCTTGCAGCTCCAACGGAAATAACCCTTCTGAGGACCATCCTCCATCTGCATATACTTCTTGCTCCAACGCCAGAGACGGTCGAAGATATCCTTGCGGTCGAACTGTACGGCAATCATCATACCGTATGACATACCCTCAGTACGAACATCATTGTTCTTGATATCGCTGATGTAAGCCATGTCCTTGCCTGCCTCGAAGTAGCACTTGTTCTTGCCTACGAATACATCATTGAACACCTCCTGAAGCTTAGCTTCTACCTCTTTTTCGCCATAGCCTGCTTCTACGAACAGGTTGCGATAGCTACCGGTAGAAAGACCGCCTGCTGTTGCAGGAACCATTGGCTTGTGAGAATTGAGAGTAATCCAGTCAACCTCAGCAGGTCTGTCGCCGTTGTTCTGAAGCACAAGTTCATAGTAGCCGTTTGGCTGCTTGTTGACCTTCAACTCAAGTTTTGTTGTCTTGATATCTACTACCTGAGCTCTGCCCCACATACCAGGCATGTTTACCCAAACGGTATAGTCACCTTCTGGAACCTTTACATTTCCGTAAGATACCCAACCGCCCTTTGGAAGGATTGTTCTCCAGCCGAGGAAGTAGTTTGTAGTGTCGTTATACTGAATTGTAGCACCACCGCCAATGTTGCTGTAGCGGTCCATCTGCACCTGTGAGCGTGCATCGGTGATACCTACGCCACGCAATGTAGGCTTAACCTCCTGAATTGTACCGTCAGCATTGAAGAAGAGTGAGTCGATACATACAGAGCGGTTCTTGTCGAATTTTGGAGAGTATGCGTTGTTATGATAGAAGAGATACCACTGGCCCTGATAGTTTACGATACTATGGTGGTTTGTCCAGCAGCCATTCTTATGCTCTGCCATGATGAGACCCTTGTACTCATAAGGACCCATAGGATTCTTACTCATAGCATAGCCGAGAACCTCTGTTGAGTCTCTTACGTAAGGGTAGGTGAGGTAATAGTTTCCGTTGTACTCGAAGGCGAACGGACCCTCAGCCTGGCGGCTTGGCAGACCTTTGAGGCAGTTGACACCCAACATCTCAAACTCGCGGTCGCCGAACTTCACCTTTTCCTTTGGTGTGTCGTCAGCAATTTCCTTCATGTTTGGCTTGAGCTTTGCGCAACGGCCTGCACCCCAGAAGATGTAGGCATTGCCGTCAGATGCCTGAAGCACACATGGGTCAATACCATTGATTCCCTCAATACTGTTCTCCTCTGGCTTGTAAGGACCGTAAGGGTGATCGGCTACAGCCACACCAACACCGAAGCCACGGCCTCTTCCGTTGTTTGCGCCCTCAACAGGCTTGTGAGTATTAGGGAAATAGAAATAGTACTTGCCATCCTTCTCTACACAGTCTGGAGCCCACATTGAGTATCCTTTTGGGTTGCCCCAAGGTACCTGCTCCTGAGAGAGGATAACGCCGTGATCTGTCCAGTCTGTGAGATTATCAGACGAGAACACATGATAGTCAGCCATACAGAACCATTTTCTCTCTGGCTCTACCGGACTGATGATGTCATGCGATGGGAAGAGATATAATCTCCCATTGAAGACACGTGCGGTAGGGTCAGCGGAATACAGATTGCGAATGACTGGATTCTGGGCTTTTGTACCCAGCACTCCTACGAGAGGAAGTGATAGTAAACACGCTAATAGAAATCGCTTCATAAATTAGTTTATAGTTGTTATTGTTTAGTTGTTTTGCAATTTTATTGAAAGAAAAGTTTAGGATGCTGTAATAACTACAGCTTTTCCCCCTGTAACATTTATCTCATATTCATATACACCGAGATCCTGATAGGTCTTTACGAGGTTTCCCTGACTGATTGGTGTCTTTGTGCGGAGAATCAGCTTGCCTGACTCCTTTGGCATGATGTTAGCCGATTTCAGCTTGCCGTCCTTCCAGGTGATGTTAACGGTATATCCTCCACGTGCCTTGAAGCCTGAGATACTACCGTTCTTCCAAGCGTCTGGTAATGCTGGCAATAGGAATATTTCTGGTGAAAGATCCTTTGCGTTAGGTGAGAGCTGACTCTGCATCAGCATCTCTGCGATACCTGCCGTTACACCGAAGTTACCGTCAATCTGGAATGGTGGGTGAGCATCGAAGAGGTTAGGGAAGGTACGACCGTTTGGATATTCACGCATCTTATTCTCATCAGGAAGCAGACGGAGCATGTTCGAGATGATAGTGAAGGCGTGATTGCCATCGAGCATACGTGCCCAGAAGTTTGTCTTCCAACCAAGACTCCAACCTGTTGCCTGATCGCCACGCTGATTCAAGGTCACGCCAGCAGCCTTGAAGAGGTCTGGTGTGAGGAATGGTGATATCTGGTTTGAAGGATACAAGCCATAGAGATGTGAGATATGACGATGCTCATCCTTTGGATCGTCGATATCCTCGCGCCACTCCTGAAGCTGACCATACTTACCTACCTTCATAGCCGGAATCTTCTTTAGTGCTGCGTTGAAAGCAAGGAGCGAAGCGTTCATCTCTGCCTTGTCCTTGTCAGCAAGGGCTGTGTCCTGAAGCATAATCTCCGTTGCCCTTATTGCCTGTGTGAGAGCGTCGCGCACAATCTGATTGTCCATCGTACAGCCTGCACATACAGGTGACTGCTTGCCCACGCCTCCATGTTCTGGAGATACAGAAGGCACAACGAGCAACTCGCCGTCACGCTCCACCATATAGTCGAGATAGAAATCAGCAGCACCTTTCAGAATAGGGTAGTACTCACGAAGGAAATCCTTGTCGAGTGTATAGAGATAGTGCTCCCAGATATGCGTTGTGAGCCATGCACCGCCATTAGGGAACATTCCCCAGAATGCACCGTCGATAGGTCCTGCCACACGCCAGATATCTGTGTTGTGATGTGCCACCCAGCCTCGGCATCCGTACATCTTACGGGCTGTCTCAGCACCTGTCACACTCAAGTCCTTTATCATAGAGAACAATGGCTCGGCTGCCTCGGTAAGTCCGCATATCTCTGCTGGCCAGTAGTTCATCTCAGCGTTGATATTGATAGTATATTTACTATCCCAAGGAGCCATCATCTTATCATTCCAGACACCCTGGAGGTTAGCTGCCTGACCGCCTTGCTGTGAAGAAGAGATAAGCAGATAGCGGCCGAAGTTGAACATGAGTGCAACCATACCCATATCATCGCTGCCATAGAACTTATCCAGACGCTGGTCGGTTGGAAGAAGGGTGTTAGGTGATGGCTTTGCCGTTCCTGCTGAAAGGTCAAGAGCCACACGATTATACTGTGCCTGATACTTCGCTATATGGCGCTTTAAGAGCTGATCTGCGGTTTTGTCCTCAATAGCCTTGAGAGTAGCCTTGTTTTTTTCAGAAGCATTACCGCTAACATCATGATAGTTCACGAAGTTGGTAGCAGCTGTGATTATTATGGTTGCTGTCGAAGCATTCTTAACGTCAACTTTATTGTTATCAGTTGTAATATTACCATCAGCCAGCACCTTTGCAGCAAGTTCTGCATTCAAGGCAGACTTAATGCCTTCCTGCTCTACGCCTTCAATAACAGCCTTGAGCATACCATAATTACCCTTCATGCGTGAAGTCATAAACCTGAGTTTTTCGCTGCTTTTTGAAGATTTCAGCTTACACTCATGATCAAGCGTGAAGTTCAGCTTTCCCTTGCCAGAAGCTTTAATGCGCATCACGATAACGCCATCCTCAAGAGAGGCAAATGTCTCGCGAACATATTTCACGCCATTGGCTGTATATGAAACCGTTGAAACGGCATTATTCAAGTTCAGTTCTCGGCGGTAGTTCTTTGCATCCTTATGTCCGAAATCGAGTTTCAGCGAACCGAGAGTGAGGAAGCGCATACCGTGAGGACCTTTTATGAACTCCTTGTTGATAAGATCTTCTGCTTGTTTCTCCTTTCCCTGGAATATGAGGCTGCGCACCTCGTTGAGGTAATAGATTGATGATGTGCTGTTATTGTTGTGAGGACCTCCACTCCAGAAGGTCTCCTCGTTGAGTTGAATTTCCTCTACGTCAGTCTTGCCAAAGACCATAGCTCCGAGCTTGCTATTGCCAAGTGGCATAGCCTCAAGCCATACAGAAGCAGGTTTATCGTACCAGAGAAGGGAGTTAGTGTTATCGGCGCGGCATGTCTTATCCTTTCCGAAAGGAAGTACAGCACACATAAACGTCAATAGAAGAAATTGCTTAAGCATTTTTTGTTTTTGATTTTGTTTTAGTTGAATACTATAAAAAAGTGGCACAAATATACTAAAATTTCTACGAAATTCCAAATTCCCTTGAAAATTATGAGATAAATTAACATACTGCCGCCCTTCATCTATAGAAACAACACTATTATAGACGATTTTTCTTATTATAGGTTTAATTAACTCCCTGTTTATTTCTTTTTTCATTTTTTTATTACCTTTGCAAACACAATAAACATATATAAATCAAGATTATGGTATTATTAGGAAAAGAAGAAAAAAATGGATGGATGACCGTTGGATATCAATCCACATGGCCATTGTCATATGAGGTAATGCTTTGTGCTGCACAGGAAATCATAGACAAAGATTTTAAGGAGCGTTTAGATAGAGTTGCTGTAGGTTTTGCTAATGATTGTACGGAATGTATTGATGAAGTTCGCAAGCATAATAGAATACTTACAGATTGCCCTACAGTTAGCAAGGAAAACGGTTTCCTGATTGTTTCGGGTTATAGTGAGATTATGGAAAGTAACCTTCAGATTAAATTTTACAATCAAACAATGTCAGTAATCTTGCAAACAACCAACATAAAAGTATCTTCAGAATCAGGCGATAATGCTTTTTCTAATTACATGAATAGCATAGAAATCAATACTTATATTAAGCTTGCCAATGAAAATGGTCATATAGAAATTCCAATCATTAAGAAACCAAAGTCTATTTGGAAGAAATTGTTTTCATGGAGTTAAAATGACGTTACTTCTATTCAGCAGAAACGCTATTAATCTCCAAGTACTTCCTATGTAAGTCCGTTGTTCCTCCTAACCAAACTCGATGAAGGTCCGTTCCAGAACGAACAAATAGCGAAGGTTCATCGAGTTTGGTTCGGAGGAAGAGCGAAGGCAAAGCGAAATCATTACCTACTTAATCCTTTTCTTTTATGGCGGCAACGACCCTATCCATATCTGAGAGGTCATATCGCTGATCTACTGTTATAGTCAGTATTCTGTCTTCTTTTTCCCAGATCAATCGGGCATAAATGGCTTTCTTAGCCAATTTCTTTTGCATAGCCGATATATCATCTACACGGAATGGAAAGAAGAGAGGAGCGGTGGTCAAACGACTGATATCAGCGATTAATTCTATGTCCTTTACGTCTTTCAAACCCTCATAAAGACGCTTGTAGTTTTCTATTCTTATTTTTTGCTGAGTATCTGCATCCTCAAATGCGAGAATTTCTTTTGATACAGATGCCATAGCATGTGGAGTAATCGGTCTTGTCATAAGACGCTCCACCTCGTGAGAAAGGCGTATTGATTCGTCTTTTACATTTGTATCACCCGTTTGAAAATACTCGCCTCTCAGTTTCATCGCCTTTGTCTGAAGAGATACAATCTCATCATTTTCAATGCCAAAATCCTCCATTTCATCGGGAGTTTCAAGAAAAGCACCATCAGGAATGGCAAACCATTTCCTTATACTTCCAACATAATATTTTATGAATGGCAGACGCATAGTGGAGAAAAGGCATTGAGTAAGGTCAAGGATAATTTCACATCCACCTTCGTGCATCTCTTCAAGCATATCCTGCTCTTGCTTTGTAAGGTCCATACCAAAGTATGGATGAACAACCATAAGATTTGGATGATGAACAGCAAAAATCTCCTTTGCATTTGGTATATCTATTGTCAAGTCATTACATACAGGATAGAACTTATAGTCATATCCAAGTTCCTGAAATGGTGCAATAACCGTATCACAAGTATATTTAGGAAGCATCGCCTTTATGCCATTTGTCATTTCCTTCTTGGCAATAAGGTATATTGCCTCGCGACAGAAAGAAAACAACTTCCTGCCACTCAACACGTTATTGTGAGCACCACTTTCCTGACATCTGTCGTAAAGTGGAAAGATACTTCCTATTTCTTTCATACCTTATTCTGTTATTACCCGAAGATGCTCCGACATATTATCTATTGTCTCAAGCATTTCCTGTTGATTATCGAACTTTGCAAACACCACAGCAACGGTATCATTACCGTTATGAGTCAGTTGGATGTCATCTCCAATATTCATCAAATGAGTGATATTGATAGCCTTACTGCGGAAATAATCCGACATCCAAAGCTCCTTGTAACGTCCGTTCTTGTTAGCGTATGGACGATAGTACATAACGTAACTTGTATTATCACAGAACACATTATCAAGCTTCGGAAGCTCATCACCTACCGCCGCACGAATGGTATATGTGTTCTCTTCAAAGCCAGTCGCTTGTTGTTCAAGATATGGAATGTTACAACCTCCATTTCGTGGTCCTAAGTCAAGGAAATATATTCCTCCGTCCTTGCCTATAACAAACTCCACATTACAAGGTCCAGTCTTCATACCGAGTAACGAGAATAACCTTTGCAGCTCATCAACCGCCTTTTGCTTTATCTCCTTATTTAGTTCAGAAGGAGTACTTAGCGATACTGGTACAAGTGCCGATTTTCCCACGACATGATGCTGGTCGCAAAAACCAGCAAATATTATCTTGCCGTTATCAAGAAATATATCGCCATCCAGCTGATGTCCGATTTTCTCTATAAACTGCTCAATAATGATTCTTCTACAGATAGAATATGATAATGATTCTTCCCAATGCTCTTTAAGTTCCTCCTCGCTTGCTATTGCAAAAACACCTCTGCTACCTGCTGAATCCACAGGCTTCATTATTGCCTTGCAATCATCTTTTCTCTTCTCTCGGAAATACATAATAGCCTCATCAAGATTCGTGAAACTATCTGACCAAGGAGCACAGAAGCCGTTATCTTTAAGGAATTTACGAAACAAATCCTTGTGAGTAAGCGTACATACCGATTTGTACGGATTACCTGGTAACCCCATTTCTTCTGCCACGTAAGCGGCAATAGGGGCGAGGGTATCAGAACTGTAAGGCACGATACCGTCGATATTCAGTCGCTTTGCCTCACGAAGCACAGCCTCCTTATCTACAATATCCACCTTGCAGTATTCATCAGCCACCTTATGCCCGGGATTATCCTCGTGCAAGTCGGCACTAATGACATAGTAGCCCTGACGCTTTGCCTCAAGGGTAGCCTCCATCTGCACGATATTGCCACCGAGGATCATTATACGTTTCTGTTTCAATTTCCGATTATCTCCTTATATATTTCTTCATACTGCCTTGCAACCTTCACGCATTCATGATTTCGCCTTACGTATTCTCGGCTTTTCTCCTTCAATGCCTGAAGCTCATCTTTTGGCATAAGGATAAGTTTCTCCAGTTCAGTATATACACTTTCGTATGAAGGTGTTACGTTGATTATGGCACGACAATCATATTCGCCCATCATTTCATAATTAACAGCCTCTCCACCACTTATGCAGACAATACCCTTTGACAAAGCCAAAAGGGCATTCATTCCAGGACCGTATGAATATACCTGATCAAGCATCACATCTGAATTATCCATCATGTGCTGATATTCGGCAAATGGAATGTTTGATGCAAGTTTTAGCTCCATTTTATCGGGATATTTCTTCAGAAGGTCATTCGCTACCTCCATCATAATATCTGTTCCCTTATATGCTCCAAATTCCTTCTTATAGCCAAGAAAAACGCGGAGTTTATCAGATGGTGGTGGACAGACTGGTTCTGGCATCTTTATCGGAAGAGGGATGAAATGGTTCTTCTCACGAATAGGTTTCCCGTTCTTGTCCTTGTCGGTTACAAGGTCGTAGGGTGCCCAGTATTCGTAAATAACCGATACAACAGCATCACACCAGTATGCCACTTCCCTTGAAAGTTTCTCCTTAGCTGTTCCTACGCACTCGTTATATGCACGCTCTCCAAACTCCGTAGAGCGAGGCTTTTCCCCGAGATTATAGTCAGAATATGCGAGAGGTTTCTTATGCTTATGGTTATAGCAATAGTAATAGTCATCGCCCATAGCACAAAGAACTATTCCCTTATTATGCTTTCTTAGGAAATTAAAGATAGGAATAACCCTCTCCGCTTTAAGATGCAGAAAATGGGGATTTACAAGTTGAATAATGTCATAGCCGCAAAGCTTTGGCATAGCTTTCAACAGACGAAACATATATGAAATACCTCCCCACAATCCAAACGTCCTACCAAGGTCAATATCACGATGATAATTACTCCAGCCATGTCCACCATTAGCTGTAGTCACATCATGCCCGAGGGCTCTCAAACCTTCTGCAAGATTGTTGTGAACATTGCTGAATTCACCTAAGAGCAGTATTTTCATTCTATGTTAGAACTTATATCTTAAACCGGCACATACGATACCCTGCTCACCAAAACCCAGTTCGGCAAAAGCACGCATATAAGGACTTCCAGCCTCAACACCTATTAATGACAACTGCCAGTTGAAGAGCAAAGCTTTCTCGCTGTAGTCTTCTGAACCGTCATCATAATCTATAGATTCTGTTCGATAAGTTACACCGAGGCCTGCCTTTGAATACAAACCGAAATTCTTCTTGCGAACAAAGTTGAATTTTACGGTAGGCAACAGCGTATAGTAGTTGTAAGATCTTTTTGCTACTCTATCATCATAACTAATATGCTTTGATGAAGATATATCGTATAACTCCTGTTTGTGTTTCCCATAGACAAAGATACTGCCTATTCCCAACCACTTATTGATATGATAGAAATACTCGGCAGAAATTGGCTCCATATATTTTTCGTTCTCGCATCTGTAACCAGAAAGAACGGTAAAACCGGTCTCGAAGTCGTCTATCCATTGCGAGTTAGCTTCTATACCAAGGGCAATAGACACCTCATGCTTGGTATCCTCATAACCCTCTTGAGCATTCACATTAACAGCCATTATCAAGGCTATTGCCATAGAGATGATTTTTTTCATTTTTACTTATTATTTTAGTAATATTCTGTGTACAAGAAACGTGTGTAGTATCTCGCATGCAAAGTTACATATTTTTTAGGAAATACAATAAAATGCGCAAGTTTATTTTTTTCTCTCCTTGGAAGAAAGAAAAAATGAGCCTATGAAACAAGGCTGTAAGTCAGAAGTTGCTCCATCACTGGTCCATCGCTGCTCCATCGCTGGTCCATCGTTTCGATGGAGTATCGATGGAGTATCGATGGAGTATCGATGGAGTATCTACGGAGGAAGAGAGGCGGCAAAGCCCTTTCACTCCGAATATTCTCATGAGTAGGATTTTTATCAATTCCTTCCTGTTTCTTGCACAACTCAGAGGTATTGATGCCTTTTTTAGGATAGGCTCGACAGGTGCTGTTTTGGCAAATCTATACGCATCTATCTGGAAGTTGAGCATGGTGAGATATAGTCGTCGGGAGGATTTTGAATAGATATCAATATCCAACTGCTCAACAGCATATAGATGGGAAGAGAGCAGTTCATCGGCATATTTCAGAGAGCCTGAGATGCTTTCTCCGTTGAAATAATATAGATACATTCCAGTATCAATAGTGGCATAGGTACATGCTTCTTTCAGAATCTGAGAAATCAGTCGTATATCTTCTCCTAAATGAACAGTTTCAGAATATCTTATTCCATCGAACAAAGAACGACGGAAAACCTTGTTGCAACTATAGCAATGAGCATATAATTTGTTATCAAGCCAAAGATGCTGTTTAGCTTCTTGACCAGAAATATCGAAAATGTTATTATTAAAAGTGAGTTTCCGCTCTTTGGGGCTACCAATATACAGATGTGCAGGATATTCGAGAATGTCAATATCCTGATGCTCTGCGAGATTGTTTATGATAGGAAGGAAAGTGTTTTCCGCAATAGCATCATCACTATCGATGAAGGTTACATAATTGCCCTGAGCTTTATCGAGAGCCATATTACGGGCACTTCCTGCCCCTCCGTTTTCCTTATGAATCACACGAATACGACCATCCTTTAATGCCCACTCATCACATAGCTCACCACTTTTATCTGGTGAGCCGTCGTTAACGAGAATTATCTCCATATCTTCCACTTTCTGCATTAGAATACTCTCCATGCAACGGTTGAGATATTTCTCGGCTTTATAGACAGGTATGATAACTGATAATATCATAGATTCTTTATTTCATCAAATAGTACTATCCACTTATTCATTACATTTTCAGGTGTATAGCGTTGTGATGCTTTCAAGGCAGCCTTGCCCATCTGTTGCCTCTTATCCTGATTATCAATTAGTTCGCATATAGCTCCAACCATAGCATTATCGTCATTATAGGGAATGAGTCTGCCCGTCACACCATCTTCTATAATATGGCGAGGACCATAGTCACAATCAAGACTTACAATAGGCAATCCACAAGTCTGTGCCTCAATAAGCACTATCCCCAATCCCTCAAAACGGGATGTCATTAGGTATATCGAACTATTAGTATAATATGGAAGAACATCACTCGTTGCCTCATGCAAGGTTACGTTTGATGAAAGGTTAAGACGTTCTATCTTCTGTTGAAGTGCTTCTCTTTCAGGACCTTCACCCACTATATCCAGATGCCATTCTGAACGCCTACTTACTACCATCTTCCAAATATCGAGAAGTCGGGAGAAATCCTTCACATCAACCAGTCGCCCTACACTTAAACAATGTTTTGACAAGCAGTCAGAAGGTTTTTCAACATGAAGAGACGTGAAATTTGGTATTAGTACAATGCTCTTGGCATGGGGATAGTCATTAGCGTCCTGCTGTGTTAGCGCAACAACAGCATCCACATGTCTTTCCATAAGAGAGACTATCCACTGGTGCTTCATCGTCGTACGAGCCCTATGAGCCTCGTATACACTCCTGCCTTTCCATCCACTAAAAGCTGCGAGGAAAGCACCCATAACCCATGTATATACTGTTATATCAGGATTTATCTTGCGAATGGTCTTGCGAAAAGAGAAAAGAGCTCTAATCTTATGCTGGAACGGAATATCCATTCTTACAACTCTCACTCTATCGTCTAATGGATATGCCAAAGGGTTCTCGTCATGCCATAGTAGCAGAAGAACAACCTCATGGTCAGTATGTCTGACGAGATAGTTCATCTTGTCGGTAATGATACGTTCCATACCACCAATTCCCGACATTTTTTCTATGACATAGACAATTTTCAATTTCCAATTTTCAATTTTACAATCTCTCCTGCCTGGGCCTTACGAATGATAAGTTTCATAAGGTCACGAGGATATCTGATAATATAGTAGAGTAGTGTATGGATGCTATAACCGCAAATGCGCATTTCTTTCCAACATTTGTAAGCAGGACCTAAGCGTAGATGACACACAGCAGTCATCATAGGACGTAGCATACGGCTGTGATAACGCTTTATACCATACTTAGCAAGTAACAAATTGGACTTTGCCGTCTCACGGGTATAGTCAAGCATTCTGTCCTCTGCCTTTTTGCTCTTGGCCGTACTATCTGAATGATTACAAACACAATAACACTTATCAGTATATACTTTTATGCTCTTAGCAAAGATACCCACCTGAGTGGAAAAATATATATCATTAAGGATTTTAGACTCATTGAATCTGATAGCGTGTTCCCTAATAAACGACATACTGACTGCTTTGCACCAAGGTTCGGTGAAATGGAAACGCAGATGCCTCTCCTGCCACACAGGATCAGAAGAATGCATTATCCTGTTAAGGTGATTGGCACGCCAAGAAGGCTTGCCACTTTCCATTGCTATTGAGTCAGCATTAAAATAGATGACATCTGCGGTTTCTTCCTTTATGGAATCAAGAAAACCATTAAAACAAGGATGGAAGTAATCATCACTATCGGCAAAAATGACATAGCTACCCTCTGCCTGAGAGAGTCCTTGATTGCGTGCCCATCCTGCTCCTCGTCCTTCTTCATCATGAATGACAATAGTCTGGAGATCGTCACGCTGTGGAATAGATGCCACACATCTATCCAACTGCCATTGCGGACCTTTATGGGGTATTATGACAGAGAATCTTATCATCCTATCTCACAATACTTATCTTCGTGACAATACCACTTTCTCCCTCGGCAGTTGCCACATTAACCATATATACACCAGAGGCCACCTTTTTGCCTTTCAGGTCACAACCATTCCAACGGTACGAACCACCGTTACTTGTACCCTCACTCACCAGTTGTCCTGATGTTGCAAGTATCTTGACCTGTGCACCTTCCGTAAGACCTGTAACGGTAATATCACCAGTAAAATCTGGTGTCACAGGGTTAGGATACGCGTATACATTATCGTCTGTAAAATTGCCATACGTCTTAGTAACATCACTCTGATATGAACATAAACCTTTGAGTGTCGCAAAATACACCATACCAGTATTCTCATCAATGGCAATGCTCTTTACCTCATTGTCAGGAAGAGGAGAGTTATCCATGGTAAAATGAGCAAGTTCAGTTTCATTATCACTACTGATGAGATATACACCATTTGTTGTGGCAAACCATTTGCGGTTAGCGTTGTCTATCTTTATATCGCAGATGAAAACATTGGCAAGCAGATAGTCGATAAAACTTGTTCCGTCATTTCTTCTGACTTCAGCCTGTTTAATGTTGATATTGTTCATATCAGTAGAACTGCACATTTCCTTTACATCGTCAGGAGTAATGTAGAAAGCACCCGCCTCACATCCAACCCAGATGTTATGCTCCTTGTCTTCGACTATTGTAAAGAGATTCTTGGCTTCAAACATACGTGTGCCACGCTGATTGACGAAGTTCGTTATCTGGCGCATCTGATCGGAATTGATGTCATAGAAACCGAATAAAGAAGCCTTCCAACTGTCGTTAACAAACCACAACAACCCTCTTGAATCAAAGAAGAGACTCTTAAGACGATACGAATCATTCTTTGCGAGATTCTTCTGATTATAGGATTTCCATTCTCCAGCAGAAGTGAGACACAATATGTTGTCGTTTCCCATATTGAACATCCACAGATTGCCGGAAGCATCATATCTTGAACCAGAAATAACTGAATAGTTGACATTATTGATGACAGATAGAATAGGGTCGTCGGTGTTCATGTCATAGAAGGCAACCATTTTTCTGTCCTTGTATTCATAAAGACCAGACTTTGCAGCAACCATGATATGATTGATATCCTTTGGATCAACGCTTATCTGTGTCTGTGCAATACATTCCTTGCCTTTTTCCGCTGCAAAAGAATTGTCATAGCACCACCATTTGTTGTCTGCTATATCATATTCCTGAACGAATCCAGGGGTATTTGTGTCAGAAGAAACATATTCATATCTTCCACGCACAGACAGTATTCTGCCGTTGTTATAGAGAATATAGTTATGCTCATTATACTTAGGGCCATCTGGTATCACACCAGTACTGATAGCCTCGAAAGAGCCGTTCTCTGATTTCTGATATTTGGTAAGCTTACTGTCTGTATCTGTTGCCCAATAGCATTGATTTATAGAGTCATAGACATATTTCTCCTTCGCCTGTTTTTTATAACCGCCTGCAGAAGTCCATTCGTTCTTATTCAACAAATTAGCCGTAAGCTGACATTTCATCAACCCTTTACTTTCTGAAGCAGCATACAGATAGCTTCCAGATATATAGCAATAATTAACCTTGTATCCAAGATTATAACTATCCGCAATAGTTGCATCCTTAGCATTCACCTTGACAATACCGAAACCTGTAGCAAGATATGCATACTGACCATCAACATAGATAGAGTTAATGGTCTTGTCATCTGTAGTTTGCTTGTCGGCAAGCGCACTTATATTCTCCACGTCACCATTAAGCGAGAGGAGGTCTATCGTATAGTCAGAATATGTGATTACGAGTTTCTTAACAGCATTCACCCACGCAATATTCTGGATATTGCATCCGTTAAGAACATCATTATTGGAATATGTCCGTATTGAACCGTCGTTTACATTATACGAATAAAGACTTTTTGAAGCAAGCACGAAAACATTTTTTCCCGTAGGAACAATATCTGAGACATCACTATATGAAGGATATACCTTCCATGTGCCTATGGCATCACCCCAGACATAAGGAAAAGAGAAAATGGAGAATAATATAATAAGAAGATATTGCTTCAATTTATCTGCTTTTTATTTTCAATTTGGTAAACAGAGGTTTTAGTGTCGCCTTCTTGAGTGTAAACGAATTAGAAACCTTTATACCACCATCTGCAATCTGTGCCTCTACACGCTTGTTTGCCTCTTTTCTGAAACTGTCCTTCCACCATCCCCACTTGTTGAAGTACATTATGATGTTCGTAACATGAATCCAGAAAAGGCGGAAACTGCTATGTGAACCCCTGCTGAACTTATGATAAACAGGAATAAGAGGATAGTAGAGTGTCTTGTATTTTTCGTGCAGTCTTCGTGTAACGTCTATATCCTCTGCATACATAAAGAGATTCTCGTCAAACAGATTGACAGACTGTAATGCACTCAGTCTGAAGAACATGAAGCATCCAGAGAGGTAAGGCACGTTGAGCACCATCTCAAAGTTTGAATAGAAGAGCTCATAGCGTGCATTCCTTCTCGCTATCATAAAGTGAGGTAGGCAGAATCTTCCGAAAATATCTATAGGTGTTGGCAACAACTTTGCAAGACGCTGAATCTGACCATTTGGATAAAGCACCTTAGGCATCATCTGTGCCACATCATCATGTGAATCCATATATCGCTTAAGCTCTGGTATGACACGAGGACCAAACCAGATGTCAGGATTTACCACAAGATGATACGTGCTGCCAAGTGTTATTGCCTTTCGTATGGCAAAGTTATGTCCACCACCATACCCGTTATTCTCATGACGAAAATAAAGCAGATGGAAGCCCATCTCTACCTTCCTTCGAAGTTGTGGCTCTCCTGTCAGCACTCGGCTACTGAACTCCATCAGCTCTCGCTCAAGATCTGGCATTATGTCTGCCGAATGGTCTATGATATATACAACATCCACCGGTGATGCAAAGAGACTTCGCAACACTGGCTCAATGTCAAGCAGATGGTGATTATATGTTACTACCGATGCTGTTATCATGTATAAATTTGGATATAATGTGGATATATTATATGCTATATAACGAAATGCCTTGTGAATTATTGCTTTTATACCCCATAAGAATGGTCTTTTTATACTAAAATATCGTAATATTTCCAGTATGTTTGGAGGTTTCAGATATTTTTACTACCTTTGCCCATAATTTGAGTTTAGCGGTTGGTGATTAGTTGTTAGAGAACTGCAAATCACGAAACACCCTCAAACTCTATACCCTAAACCCTAAACAAATAATAGACATGAAATATGCAATTATACTCGCTGGAGGTAAAGGACGAAGACTATGGCCTGTGAGCCGCAAGAACCTTCCGAAGCAATTCATCGACTTCTTCGGCTGTGGCAAAACTCTTCTCCAGCAGACCTACGAAAGAATGCAGAAGATAATGCCGAAAGAGAATATCCTTGTGGTTACTCATACAGCATTCGAAGATATTCTACGCGAGCAACTTCCAGAACTGCTTCACGATAATCTCATCCTTGAACCTATCAACAGAAATACAGCACCTGCCACACTCATGGCTCTGCGTTCTGGCATTATTCCTGACGATGGTGATGTAATCATAGTACCTGCCGACCAGATTGTAATGAATGAAGATAAATTCAAAGATGCCATTCAGAATGCGACAGACTATATCGACTGCTATGACCATGTTCTCACCATGGGTGTAAAGCCTACAAGACCTGAACCCGGATACGGGTATCTTCAGATGGGCGAACTTGTTCCTCCCTCACCTGAGCACCCTAATCCTACCACCCATTACGTGAAGTCATTCACCGAGAAACCTGAACGCGACTTCGCCCGTATGTTTATGGATAGCGGTGAATTCCTATGGAATACAGGTATCTATATGGCTAAGGCGAATTATATCACCAAACAACTCACCACACTCATGGGAGGTAACGAGGACATGGACTATTCCATGAGTCCTAACCTGTCCATCGACATGGCAATCCTTGAGAAGATGTCGGAAAAAGTTGTTATGGAGTGTTCTTTCGGATGGGCAGACATTGGAGCATGGCACGGTATCTATGAGGCATTCTGTAATGCAGACGTTGATAATGTCCTGGTCAATAAGAAATCATGTCTAAGGGCTGAGAATTCCACCCATAACGTCATATCCCTACCGGATGGAAAGCTTGCAGTCATCAGCGGACTCAACGGATATATTGTCGCCGAAAAGGACAACGTATTACTCATTTGTCAAAAGGAGGACTCCTCTGCTATGGTAAGGAGACTTCTTGGAAAGATAGAAAATGAGGAAGGAATGGAGGATTATGTCTAATTGAAACGATAATAACTCAAAACTACTCTTATGAAGAAAACTATTTTCTACTGCGCTACGGCTATTCTAAGCGCTTGCATGCTTGCATCATGCAGTTCTGACAAAACAGAGTTTGAAACCAAGGATGACGGTACAGCTGTACTGACATCAAAGGGCGTTGACTATCCGATGATTCTCGTTCAGGCTGGTACCTTTAAAATCGGTGCTACTGCAGAAATGCAGATGGTTACTCCTTCCGAGGAACAGCCTTCACACGAAGTAACCATCACAAAGGACTACTATCTCGGCAAGACAGAGGTTACTCAGGAACTCTGGGAGGCTGTAATGGGCAGTAATCCTTCTGCTATTAAGGAAGGTAAGAACCTTCCTGTGATAAACGTTAGCTGGGATGATTGTCAGGCATTCATTAAGAAACTCAACGAACTGACTGGCAAGCAGTTCCGTCTGCCAACAGAGGCAGAGTGGGAATATGCAGCACGTGGTGCTAAGAAGACAAAGAGCCTGCAGTTCTGTGGTAGTATATATGTTGATCACGTAGCATGGTATAAGAGCAATTCACGTGGTACTCTTAATCCTGTAGGTGCAATGGATAAAAACGAGATGGGATTCTACGACATGGGCGGAAATGTTTGGGAATGGTGTCAGGACGGACATTTCACATATCCAGCTGAGGCTCAGAAAGACCCATGCCCAGAAGCTGATTCTACTCGTACATACGTAATCCGTGGTGGTGGCTGGAACTCAGGTCAGAGCGATTGCCGTTACACTTCACGCTCTTCATATAGCGCAACAAGCAATAATGCCGACCTCGGTCTCAGATTGGCAATAACCAAGTGAAACCAACAATAGAATATATTGAAAATAAGTTTAGGGAGTTTAATCATCTTGTTTTTGATGATAAACTCCCTATTCTTCCCATTCAACTGAGCAATGCCAAGACTTTCCTTGGCATGCTTGTATATAAGAAACGAAGGAAACTGTTCGGTAAGTTAGAACTCTACGACTTCCGTCTCCGTATCAGCATCCGCCTTGACTTGCCTGAAAATGAAGTAGAGGATACCATCATCCATGAGATGATACATTACTATATTCATTTCAACGGCATTAAGGACACGAGCGCTCATGGTAAGGTTTTTCGTCAGATGATGAACGACATCAACCTGCGTTTCGGACGGCATATCACGATTACCCATAAGAGCACTCCCGAACAAAAACAGCAACTCGCAGGTATTCGCAAGCGTTGGCACGTCGTAGCTGTCGTAAAGTTTCACGACGGACGTTCAGGCATAAAGGTACTTCCACGCATACGACAACGTATAGTCGCCTATCGTAATGGCGTACTTATGAGCAGGGAAATTAAGAGTGTTGATTTCTTCATCACTAACGACCCTTACTTCAACGCATATCCCAGTTCCTCCGCTCTCAAGGTTCATATCCTTGACTCCTCGGAATACGAACCACATTTGCAGAGACCTCTTTCTGAAAAAGTTTTATCAATTAATAATTAATTCAAGTTTCGCTTGTTCGTTATTGCCTGGAAGGCAACACCATGAGTAACCGAGGAGCATACTCGACGAAGGAGAGGATGCCCTCGGATATAGAATCTCCATAAACAAATCAGCCTGGAAGGCTGTACCTGATTGACGATGTACTGCCCTCCAGGCAGTTAAAGGAGTAGAGGTTTTCATCCCCGCACATCCTCGTTTCACTCGTATGTACGGGGTTACGAATAGTACTGTCTTCCAGACAGTTTCGAACAAGCGAAACTTAAATAATTAACATTTAACAATTAACATGCCTATCGACTTCCGGCTCCCTCCCTATGGGAAAGGGACGGGGGGAGAGGCCGCAACAATTAATAATTAACATGCCCACAAGCGATAAAGGTAACATAAAATACTCCCCCTCGGGGGAGATAGAGGGGGGCTCCTTCTCTTATCAACCCAAAGGTGACCACCTCACCATTTTTAAGAACAAGAAGAAGATGCACACCCCAAAGGGTAACATCATCTACACCTATGACGAGGCTTTTGCCAAGCGTATAATCAAAGAACTTGAGGCAGAGGCTGATTATACATCATGCTCGTCAATTCTTTGCTATCACTATACCTATTGCGATCTGACAGCGGAATACGACCAGAAGACCGTTGCAGAGGATTTGCTAACCTGTCTGGATCATAACGTGGAATATGACCCTTTCATCGCCTTCCGCGAGGAAAAGGCTATTGAGTCTATGAGCGATGAAGAGGCAGACAAGATGGTAAAATCTTTCAAGCAACAGATGATGGCTTTTATCGCTGGGTGCTCAATGTCTCAACTTGTAGCCATAACAGTCCTCTATTGCGCCTTTGATTCTCTTGCCCTTCCTTATTATATAGTAAAGGAGACTATGGGCGAAAACGCCTGTTCTATAGAAGATTTCGTGGCAAAACTCTCTGCTTACTGCAAGAGAGAGGGAATAGACCTCCCTGCTGATATGCCAGCTACTATCTCCGCCTTCTGCGAATACTGGGGAATATAGTATTTCCTCATTTCTAACAATTAACAACATAGATGCTACCCCTCAAAATCGAATTCGGTTTTGAGGGGTAGTATTGTAAATAAGCCTCCTCCTAACAGAGTTTACCTATTTCGCTTTCCCACATATCCTAACCGATTTCGTTTAGAAGCCTCATACCAGTTCCTCCCTTGAAGTTCCTTCGCTCTTCCTCCAAACCAAACTCGATGGACCTCCGCTTTTTCTCTTATAAAGGATAAGAGCTTCATCGAGTTTGGTTAGGAGGCATAATGGAGGAGCATAGGAGGAAGAACAGACCTAAAGAAAAAGAAAATCCCCTTCTCTCAGCACTAAAGACAAAGAGTCAAAAGACTGAGAGAAGGGGATGTTAGAGAGGATTTGGAATGAATAGTGAGGGTGTGTCAAATTGAGGTGTCCTCCCTATCACGAGAGATGGCGTTCCGAGCATCAAATTCTCAACGAACATCAAGAGAATAAACAAAATAGTCAGGCCATTGTATTTTAGATAATTGAAAAGTTCCTTAGGTGTTCTTGTATTCAAGCACTAAATCCCTTTTTTCTTTCGACCTAATATTTCAAGCGGAAACGACTTCTGTGGCTCTGATTGTTTGTACATAATCACGATACTATCCCCAAGTTTCAATTTTCTCCACTGCACAAATTCACCGTTACGAGTCCGCATTTCTGATTTGTTATGATGACCATGATAAATAATGCCATTAACATCATATTGATATTCAAAATCTCGACTACGTCTTCCAAAATTTATGTCATTGACAACAGCAGTATCCCTCACTCCTTTGCTCATCACATCAGACTCTTGCCATGATTTATAAGTATAGCCAACTATACAAAAAAAGATAAACACGAGTGCTGTCAGCCAAGACGATTTCTTTTTCATACATTATTCGTTTATTTTTGAACTCTCAAATTATCAACAGGTAGAACATCTCCCTTTGTTCCATATATACTATTTGTTTGTCCTCTATACAAAAAGGAACTAATTAAGAAATTAACAAGATTATCGAAGCTTTGACCGACGTAGCCACCTGTTGTAGAATTTGCATATGTGTCAACTGATAAAGTAAAAGTCTTTGCGGAATTTGATCCAACAACTTCTTTGACTTTTTTTAGTTGCGTTCTGGTTTGTTTTGTCATAGCTCTACCGTATCCAGAACTAAGATCCGTTGTCAGTGCATCACTAAATGATGTTCGAGTTTTCTCGGCAAGCCCAGAACTATTAGGCATCTTAAGATCTACTAAAGCTTCTCCTACTCCTTTCCCTCCGCCAACAATTTTCACTCCTTCATTTGCAGAGACATCAATGCTGGCATCTGCATAATCAGCAACACCTGAAATTATCGATCCTTTTGATTTACTTCCCATGAAAGCGGTTGTCATACTATTTCCAACACTTGTTAAATCAATATTACCTACGGCTTCACCGAATGATTCATCTTTTGATGTCATTTCACATGTAACCTGACCACCTGCATCTGCAAAACCGGCAACAACCGCTCTTCCACAAGCTCCAGCAACCTTTTTTATTGCATTACCTGTATATTTAATAATTTCAATAAACGGATTACCAACTACCCTTCCATCAGGATCTACTAACATTACAGGATTGTTCAGGCAATAATTATACGGACTTACCTCATAGTACTTCTCGCATAGCGGATCAATCCTATCCCATCTTGCGAGGATAGGGTCATGCTGGCGAGCACCATAGTCATAGGTGTTAAGACCATGCATCAGGTCAAGTTCCTTTCCGTTGCACTTGTAAGGCTGGACGTCTGCGCCCTTTGAGGCTGTGGCATCTGCGTATGGGGCACCGAACGATGTGATATAAACATTGAAGCTGTTCATCTTCCTTTGATTTGTCAGAATGCAAAGATATACATTTTTCCTAATACTTCCAAACTTCTATGCTGTTTTTTCGATTTCAGGTTCAGAAAAAGAGTTTTCAAAAAACTCGTCACTCATCACCCGTAGCGCTATAAGTTGTTGTAGCATTGAGGTTTACAGCGACAATTCACCCTATACCACTCGTCACCACACTCATCACCCAAATCGTTGTATCTTGTTGAGAATGTGGATATTATACGCGCAATTTACCCTCTCCACACTCGTCACCCTAAAAAAGGTGACGAGTGAATTGAACTTGCAACTTATTGTGTATCAGATTGATATACCACATGAGGGTGATGAGTGGGTGACGAGTAGAATGAAATGAATCACCGCTGTAATTCTTTGATGCACACGTTATTACAGCGTTATGGGTGACGAGTTGACGAGTAGTGTAAAAATTCTGTTTTTCTTTCTGTAAAAGTGAGCAATACAACTCAAAGGCGAATATGTCTCCGTTGATCCTTCGATATGCCTTCGTTCTGCCTTCGCTGTAGGTTCGCTTCTCCTTCGCTTCAATACCGTTTCAAATCCGTTCCTATAAATGGGACTTACATGGGAGTCACAAGGGAGGAAGAAGGGAGTTACAAGGGATATAATAACGAACATATCGATTTAAAAGGAAAAAATAGAGAAAGTCGTTACTTCCTTTATTTAATAAGGTAAATTATACATAATAAATGGTTTGTGTTTTTATGGTTTTTGTTAGCGAAAGTTTGATTATACTAGAAATAAAAGTGGATATGGATCAAAAATAAGGATAAAAAACAAGCACCCAACTGTTGAATCAATCGCTATTGAAAACAGTGGGTGCAAATACTAACTAACTACTAAATCATTTCTGGTTTAATTACTACTAACCTAACATTTATGAATTTGATGCAAAGGTAAATCTTTTAATTTATTTATGCAATTTATCCCGTTCCATATATATTCTTTTCTGTGTCAATGAGGATTGCCTCTGAATATTTGATACACGAGAAAAACTTTTGTTTACACAGTTTGGCAGAAAACAAACCATGAATTGCAGGTAAACTGCTTGATTTACCTGAATTCGATGAGTTGTGAGCTTATAAGCTTAAACGAATAATTAACGGGAAATTTTTGCGGTTCCACACAATAGAAAAATAATAACTTGAATTTGGTTGAACTTACGTTGTTTTAATGGAAGTTTCAATAAAAAGGCTCATTTTGAGTGTTATAAATACGTTTGTGTTACACCGAGAAAACTTTATGTTACAAATTACAGGGGGTTATTTATGGAATTGGCTTAACTTTGCACCCAGAAATTATAGACGGGTACCGCTCTACGAGTGACAAACCATTTTTCATTCGTGCGAAGAAGCACCCAGAAATTAGAAACGGGCAACGCTCTGTAAGCAAAAAACCATAAAACTATTCGCTAACGCAAATCAGAGTCGAAACCTTATCTTTAGGAATTAACATACACTATTTTTATGCCTCGTGTGAATAACCACGCACGTTGCAGTAAGGATTAATACGTACAGCCAAAAGCTGATACGCACTACCCTATGCGAGCCAAAAGCTTGCAGAAGATAATGTATATTAACCTAACACAGATATACTAACACGGATTGGAATTATATTTCAATAACCATAAACATAAACTAAAACCAACGAAGGTATGAAATTTAAAAATCTACTTAGTTTAAGTGTAATGCTGTCTTGCGGTTTGGTGACTCAGGCACAGCAAGTCTTTCAAGAGCCATTTGATGCAGAACAGACAAAAGCAGCATCAGATGTAGCTTTCTATGAGTTTATTAATCAGGAAGAAGGTGATGACTGGAAGATCAGCGACGGCGGATTCAAGGGAAAGGCTCTTTTCCTAAACAATGACGCTGGTACTCCAAATGACAATGCTACATGGCGTCGTGCCGTTAAGTTCCGTAACCTCCCACTTCAGGAGGGCAAGAGCTATCGTCTTACATACTATCTCAAGGGTAGCGTGTCAAGTGCGAAGGCAAGAGTTTCTTTGATGCAGGGCGTTGAGAATGCTGATATCCCAGTAGGTTCACAGGCTGATATCACAAACATCGGCAGCGAATTCACAAAGTACTCACACGTTTACTACTTCAAGAGCAAGGCTGAGCAGGATGCAGAATACGACAAGCAATGTGCAAGCAAGGAGGCATACAATGCAGCTAACAAGGACAAGTACTTCGCTTCTTTCAATATCTATAACCCAGGTGAGTTCTTCCTTGATGAGGTAACTCTCGAAGAGGCTGCTATTGCAGGAGCTTCATATAACGATGATGTTATATGTGTAGATCTCGGTCATCCAACAAATGCCGCATCTCTTGCATCACAGAAGGCATCAGGCAACTATCTGCTTGACAATAGCACAGCTACAGTAACTGTAAACGGCAAGGCTGTAGATATCCTGACTGTGGAGCTTCGCAAGGATGGTAAGCTCTATATATTCCTTGTTGATCCTGTTAAAAACGGTGAGGTTAAGGTTACATTCAAGAATCCTGACGGTCTTATCAAGTGTGACGACGGCTTCGAGCTTACAGAATTCACAGAGACCGCAGATATCAATTCTAATTTAACCGAAATTTATTCTGACATTTATACAGAGCCAGCACTCGAGTCTGTAACTCCACTTGACGGTTCATTCGCACTTGAGTCTAAGGATCTCAAGACTATCACTCTTACTTTCGACAAGAAAGTGTTTGCTAAAGGCGAATATGTTCCAAAGGCAACTTTGTCAACAGGTGCAGAGCTTACTCTGAAGACCACAGAAGAGACATCAAATACTCTCACATTCGAGTACAATGGTCCTGAGCTTGCAAAGGGTACATACTCAATCAAGGTTGAGAATATTGTAAGTGATCAGTCAACTCCAGCCAATGACATCGTTCTCACATATGAGATTGGCAAAATTAATCTTGCAAAGACTGAATATACTGAAATTGTAGATAAGACAGTTGCTGACTGTGAGAACGTAGTTCCTCTTGGATGGAAACTATATAACGGTGCAGAAGATATTCGTGAGAATGGAACGGAGTATAGTAGTGGTCCTCGTGGTTTCAACTTCACAGGCTCAACAGTTCCTGCTGCAATATACTTCCGTAGTGGTTTGGGCAACTCAGAAATTGGTTCTGCCGAGATTACTGAACCTGTAACAATTCCTGCAGGTGAAGTAGAATTCCGTGCATACTATGCTGCTTGGAAGAATCCTGGCTTCAAGCTCAAGATTACATTGACTGATGAGGCTGGTAATGAGGTTATTTCCAAGGAAGTTGAGACATTGGCAAATGCTAATGGTAACAGAACACTCAAATTTGACGAATATATTTACCGCTTCAAGTCAAATGGTGGTAAGTATAACTACAAGATTGAGACTGTAGATGCTGGTGTGGATCACGAGGCGCTCTGCGGTGGATTCAAGGTCTTCACATATAAGGAGTCTGCAGGCGATAAGGTAGAGAGCGAGGTTGTCCTCACTGAGACATTTGCTTCTTGTGGTGGTAATATGCCTGCTGAAGGCTCTGGTTGGACTATTTATGAGAACAACAACCCACTTGCTCCAGGTAGCGGTCGTAGCGGAACTTCTGGTATCCTTAACCTCGGTACTGGTGGCATGGCAGCTGCATTCTTCGCTCGTGAGTGTGGTACTAACGATGCTGCAAATATGCGCATCACATACGGTGAGCAAGAAGGTGGTCCTAAGCTCGAACTGAAACAGGGTACATACGAGATTTCATACAAGACCGCAACATGGAATGATGAGGGTGGTAATGCCAACGGTACAAGTAAAGTATTCCTCCAGATCATTGATGCAGCCACTGGCGAACCAGTTCTAACCAAGGAACATGTAAACAGTACTGCTGCCAACTATAAGAATGGTGCTAACAATAATCCAAATGTAGAGGCAGATAAGGTTTCATTCAGCTTCACAACCGACGGCGGTACATACATCCTGAAGGCTTGGGGTACACAGAACACCTTATGGGGTGACGTGAAGATTGAGAAGCCAGGTTCAAAGGCTGCTAAGTACTATCAGAACCTTGCAGAGGCTGTTGAATTAGCAAAGCAAGAAGCTACATTAGCTGCTGAAGAGAAGTACAATGGTAAGACAAAGGATGCCCTCAATGGAGCTATTGCAAAGTATGATGTAGCAGATCCAAAGATGCACACCGATAAGGAATTCGATGCTGCTGTTAAGGAACTTGAGGCTCTTGTAAAGCAGTCTAAAGGTCGTCGTGCAAACATTGACAAGTATCCAACAAGCCTTGAGTCATTGCAGAAGGCTATTGATGAGGCTAAGGAAAGCAAGTATGCTAGTATCCCTGAGGTTGCTGATGCTGAAAAGTATTACAACGAAAACAAGGATGTTGACTACATTAAGCTTGACGATGCAGCTCTTGCAAAGGCAGTTGAAATTCTCGACAACAAGGCAAATCTTGCATCTAACATGGTTAAGACCTGCTTGCCACTCGTTACAAAGCAGATTACAGACCTTGCTGCTGCAATCGTAGCACTTGACGAAGAGTCTGCAAACAATGAGACTGTTATTGCTGCAGGTAATGTTACTACAGACGATCAGAAGTTGGTTGCAAAGCTGAAGTATATCTACACTTCTAAGCTCTACAAGAAGATAGCTACAGAGAATCCATTCAAGACAAAGGATGAAGAGACAGGTGAAGAGTATGAATCTACAATCCCTGCTTCATTCCTTATCCAGAATGCTAACTTCTATAGCACAGGTACTGTTAATAACGGTGATGTTGCTGCTAAGGAAACAGACTTCCCTGGTTGGACTATCGAGAAGACAACAGGTAACATCTCTGCTGTTTGGGGAACCGCTCAGTGGTGTGGTGAGCCTGCTTCTGCTACTAAGCCAGTTGTTGATGCTGCTGTTAAGTCACCTTGGGGTACAAGTGAGTATGATGCTAAGCAGCTTATCGAGGATATTCCTGTAGCTAAGTATAATGTATCTATCATCGTTGGTGAAGACGGCGGTGGTGAGACACGTGCAGAGTCTTACGCTTACCTTGGTGAAGGCGACGCTCAGATTAAGAATGTTTATGAGGGCGAAGAGCCAGATGCAGAAGGTAAGGTTTCTTACTCTCGTGATACACAAAGAGCTCGCGAGTTTAATGACATAGTAACTAAGGCTGATGGCAATGGCGGAAACTTCGGCTCTATCCTTCTCGGTGCTCACGTAAGTGTAAATGGTGGCTTCGGTAGAATCGACAACGCTACTCTTACAATCACAGGTAAGGCTGACAACTTCGACTATGCTAAGGCTGCTGCAGCTATCGACGAGATTATCGCTACTGACATCGCTACTGTAGAAGCAGCTCCTGCTGGAGAGCCAACAAGCGTTAAGTACTATACCGTTGACGGTAAGCAGACTCTCAACCCACAGGGTATTACCATCAAGGTAGAATCTTGGGCAAATGGCTATATGAAGGTTAGCAAGGTAGTGAAGTAATAAAATAGATAAAATTAGTACTTGTATTAAGACGACCGCCTCTGGCATATGCCGGAGGCGGTTTTCTTATCGAACATGTAATTCTATGAAAAGTTTTTGAAATAATAAATCATACAAAACCGACAAATATATTGTATCTTTGCACGGAATTTAAGAAATTAACCATAAAACTCGGGACTAAAACTATCAATTAATGAACAGACCAAAACGCGTTTTAATTATCATAGCGGTATTGCTATTGAACATTGTACACGTATTAGCAGCTGACAACTTTATCTCATTCACACAGGGTGACATGAAACTATGTCAAACGGGTGAATCATTTTCCATTTGTATTAGCGACAATGACAATGTAGCTGTAAAACTTGCAGCCAAGAACCTTGCATCCGACTTCCAGAAAGTCTGCGATGCAAATGTTACCGTTTCTTCTTCTGATTCTAATGCACGCATAATTGCCGGTACCATCGGCAAGAGTGCAGCTATTGACGAACTCGTTAAGAACGGAAAAATCGACGCAAAGACTCTTAATGGTAAAATTGAAAAGTATATATTAATTATCGTCGACGGAAAACTCGTTATTGCTGGCAGTGACCGCCGTGGTACTGTCTATGGTATCTATGAGCTCTCTCGTCAGATAGGTGTCTCTCCATGGTATTACTGGATGGATGTTCCTGTGAAGAAACAAAAAGAAATCTATGTAAAGAATGGAACCTATACTGACGGTGAGCCTGCCGTAAGATATCGTGGCCTATTCCTAAACGACGAGGCTCCTTGTCTTACATCTTGGGTAAAGAATACCTTCGGCACAAACTACGGCGATCACCGTTTCTATGAAAAGGTTTTTGAACTTGTACTTCGATTAAAAGGCAATTATATGTGGCCTGCCATGTGGAGTTGGGCTTTCTATGCTGACGACCCTCTCAACATGAAAACTGCCGATGACATGGGTATTATGATGGGTACTTCTCACCATGAGCCTATGTGTCGTGCCCAGAAGGAGTGGCATAACCATAGCGATGATCCAAATGCTGATTCACAGGATTTGGCTACACGTAAGAAGGAAGGCAAGGATGAAGGTAATCATGAATGGAACTATGCTACCAACAAGAATAATCTCGACAAATTCTGGTATGGTGGCGTAGAGCGTAATAAGCATACAGAGGATATCATTACTATCGGTATGCGTGGTGATGGCGATATGGCTATGAGCGAGGACCGTAACCTGAAGCTCATGGAAAGCATTGTTGCCAATCAGCGTAAGCTCATCAGCAAGGCTCGTGGCAAGGCTGCCAAGGATGTTCCACAGGTATGGGCTCTCTATAAGGAGGTACTCGATTACTATGACGACGGTATGCGTGTGCCTGATGATGTAACAATTCTCCTCTGTGATGACAACTGGGGTAACGTACGTCGTGTGCCAACCCAGAAGGAACGTCAGCGTAAGGGCGGTTGGGGACTCTACTACCACGTTGACTATGTAGGTGCTCCTCGTAACTCAAAGACCCTTAACGTGACCCCTATCCAGAACATGTGGGAACAACTTTCCCTCGCATACGAGAATGGTATTCAGAAGCTCTGGATTCTCAACGTAGGCGACCTCAAGCCAATGGAGTATCCTATCCAGCTCTTCATGGATATGGCATGGAACTATGGTAAGAGCAAGGAGGGCGTAAAGAGTAATGTAGATAACATTTCCACTCTTCTTAATCATACAAAGGATTTCTGCACAACAATCGTTGGCGAGAGTGAGGCTGAGGAGGCAACTCGAATCCTTAACATGTATTGCAAACTTGCCGGAAGATGTACTCCTGAGATGCTTGACGCAAGGACATATAACCTTGAGACAGGCGAATGGGCAAAGGTTGTTGACGAGCATAAGACTCTTGAGGTAGAGGCTCTCCGTCAGTATGCCACTCTTCCTGCAGAGGCAAAGGATGCCTATTTCCAATGCATTCTCTTCCCTATCCAGTTGTTGGCTAACCTTCATCAGATGTACTATGCACAGGCAATGAACAATGCCCTTCACCAGAAGGGCGATGCAGCTATGAATGACTGGGCAGACAAGTGCGAGATGTATTTCAAGCGCGATGCAAAGCTCATGGCTCAGTATAACAAGGATATCGCTGGTGGCAAGTGGAATGGCATGATGATTCAAAAGCATATCGGCTACAGAACATGGAATGATAATTTCAAGGCTGATATGTTGCCAAAGCTTTTCCGCACAGAAGGTAAGATAGAGAATATCTTCGAGGAAGACGGTAAGGGCTATATCTCTATGGAGGCAGAGCATTTCAATGCCTCAACAGATGCAGAGTCAGCTAAGTGGACCGTACTCCCATACGTTGGTCGCACTTTGAGTGGCGTTACCCTCCTTCCTGTTACTGCCGATGTAAAGGGCGCTTCCCTCACCTATAAGTTCCGCTATGATTCAAAAGGCAAGGATGTCACCCCAACCGTTTATGTTGTTGTAAAGTCAACTCTCGACTATCTCAACAAGGGCGGTATGACATATTCTGTTGCCTTTGACGGAGGAGAGGCAAAGGTAGTAAACTTCAACGAGAATCTAAATGAAGATCCAAAGAACATTTATAGCATTTACTATCCAACTGTTGCACGTCGTGTGATAGAGAAGACGGTAAGTCTGCCTTTGGGTTCTTCAACAAATGGCATACACACTCTCACCTTCACTCCAAATGACCCAGGTATCGTGCTTGAAAAGATCGTCATCGATTTTGGCGGTTACAAGAAACAGTATCTGTATGGTGAGGAGAGCTTGAGAAAGTAAGACCCCTAACCCCGACCCTTCATAAGTGAATAGTGAAAAGTGAATAGTGAATAATTTAAGTTACCACTAAACGCTAATCTCTAAACACTAAACTAAAAAAAACTAATCATAAAACAAAAAAATATGTCTTCATTATCTAAAAAACTCTTCCCTACGGGGGAGATTGAGGGGGACTTATTCCCCTTTGGGAAGCTGATAGGCTTTCTCCTGCTTTTTCTATTATCCTTTGGAAGTGTGGAAAGCTATGCTCAGCAGCGTCGTCCTATTGATTCAAAGCACCCTGCATGGTTGGTGCACGTTGACGTATGGAATCAGGCTGATCCGCAGAAGATCATCAATCTTATTCCTGACGACATCAAGCCATACGTTATTCTGAATCTCTCGCTGTCATGTGCCTATGACACAAAGCTTAACATCCATCAGCGTCCACAGAACGCTATACGTACTTATAAGTCATGGGCAACTATCTGTCAGCAGAACAATATGTGGTTCACGCTTCAGCCAGCCAGTGGTGGTCATACTCACATTCACGAGAATGACCTCGAAACCTTCGAGTATTTCTTCAAGAAATTCCCTAACTTCCTTGGCTGGAACTATGCCGAGCAGTTCTGGGGCTTCGATGCGCCAGGCGACTTGTTCTCAAGTTCACAGGCAGCACGTATAGCCCTTTTCGCTAAGCTCGTGCCTCTGCACCATAAGTATGGCGGTTTCCTGACAGTTAGTTTCTGCGGAAACAAATGGTCACATCCACTCAATCCTGTTGGTATGCTCAAGCGTAATGCTGATCTCCTTCAGGCTTCAAGAGATTATCCAGAGGCTATTCTATGGCTCTATAAATACACCACATCTTCCTGTTTCTACAATAACGAGAGTGTATGCTTCGGACCTTTCGTAGCAGGTCTTACAAAGAACTATGGCGTTCGCTATGACAACTGCGGATGGAATGGTGCTCTTAATGCTATCCTTGGCGAGAATCATGGTAAGAAATACCCTGTAGCCGCAGGTATAGGAACTGTCATGGAACAGACCTGTCAGAATGGTGGTGCCGTGTGGGATGGTCCTGAGCTTATCTGGACAGAGGATTTTAGGAACCTCAACAATACAACCGTAAACGGCTATACACAACGTAACTGGGGTACTTTCCCAGGATTCCGCAATATCTGGATTGATATGTTCCGCAAGATTATCGACGGAACACTCTATATCCCTACCCAGCAGGAAGTTATCGACAAGACAAAAATCATTATTGTCAACGACGTCAAGGAGGGTGAAGATGAGGATAAGTATGCTACATGGGGCAATCTCTATGATGGTCTTTACAAGCAGACAGACCCATTCAACCAAGGCAATGGACAGATGATGAACAACTTCTGGTATCTGAAGAAGACAGGCCGTTATGGCACTATTCCTATGACACCAGAGATAACAGAGATAGCTTCTAGCATCCCTACACAGGTGAATAAGTCAAAGCGCACAAGCGTATGGCCAACACTTGCAAAGAAGACAGAGGCTTTCAACGAGGCATATCCAGAGGTTAGTACAGGCGACTTGTTCGTTTCCCGTTACAAGAACCAGCTTGTTACATACACCCCTTACACATACCTCAATCAAAAGGTAACGGCTTCTGCAAATATCCCTCTTCAATATAACACCTGTAAGAGCCTTGACCTTACATACGGAAAGCTCAGTAGCGGTCTTATCAAGGAATATGCAGATTCTATCACTCTGTATCTGAACAACTATCGTTCAGACACCATAAAGAACGTTGAGGATATCATTATTGTTAATGGTGCTGCAAGCGAACCTAAATTCACATTCACAAAGCGTGCTGAGGCAAAGGTTACAGCCGAGGCTTCATGGGATGCGGAGACAAATGCTTATACCTTGAAAGTCAGCCATAACGGTCCTGTTGATATCAAGATTGTGTGTGCCGGCAACGAGACCGACCGCCGTACCGATATGGTGAACCGTGAGCGTCTTGAGATTCCAAAGCAGCCAGAGCCATACGCTGGTGAGATTATAATTGAGGCTGAGGATATGAATTTCCGCAGTATCTCAAGTTGCGAGGTTACTCCTTACTTTTCTTCTTATCAATGGGAAAGAGGTCATGCAGGTAACGGTTTCATCGTAACTGGTACAAACACATCAGGCGCACTTACCTGTAAGGTACGTGTTCCAAAGGCAGGACAATATACTGCTATGGTGCGTTATAACAATACCTCTCGCGATTGTGACGTGCGTCTTAGAATCAACTCTAACGTTGCCCTTACAGCATCTTTCAAGAAGACAGAAAGAAACGAGTGGAAGAAGGCTGGCGTTACATTCGATTTGAACGAGGGAGAGAACACCTTCTATCTCTTCAACACATCAGGTACCAATATGTTCATCGATCAGGTTATCTTCACACCTGTTGAACAGGAGGCAGAGAAGTTTGATATCAACATCCACGAGACTGCTGATGGTACAGCCATCCCTAACGTAGCAGCTGCTGCCGAAGGCGAGACAGTAACTCTCACTCCACAGGCAAGCGAAGGCTGTACTATTATTGGCTGGAATATCATTCATGGTAATATCACACTCACAGAAAACGAGGATGGTACATTCTCATTCACTATGCCTGATGATATCGTTACTCTTGAGCCTGTCTTTAAAGATACTGCTGTTGAGTATGCACTCAGTTTTGATAATGTAGCCAATGGAGGTATGCCTGAAGGCTGGCGTGCTGATGATGGTACCATACATCAATATCCTAACACTTATAGCTCAGGTCCTCGTACCTTCAAGGGCTTCACTGGTGCTTACAATGCAGCTCTCTATTGGCGCACCAACTTTGCCGATTATGGTAAGATGAGCGGCTATCCTCTCACCCTTGCCCCAGGCAACTATCGTCTTAGCTATGTTATGGCAGCATGGTTGGGCGCACCTGAGTATAAGGCTCAGATCCTTACATCAGCAGGAAAGGTGGTTGCTGAAACCGGTTATACTCTTGCTCAGCCAAATATAGAACGCAATCAGGGAGCCGACATGTCATCTGCAGAAGAACATACCCTTGAGTTTACCATTACTACCGAGGGCAACTATGTCATCAAGTTCCAAAACAACGGCACAGGATTCTCAGAGTTCCTGCTTCTCGCTTGCAAGATAAAGAACCTGTCCCCTGCCCCAACCAGTATTGATGATCTCTTCCTTAAAGATGTTGACAAGGAAGGCCTTGAGATTTTCACTATTGATGGCAAGAAGATTCCATCACTTCAGCATGGTATCAATATCATTCGCAAGAATGGATTTGACGTGAAGAAGGTCTATGTGAAATAGCTTTATGTGATTATTAGTTGTTATTAAATATTTGCTCCCCTCGTCTGTAGGTAGTGATACCAACATTCGAGGGGTTTCTATGTAGGTTTATGAGCCTTTGCGAATAATTAAAAGGAACAAATGAACTTTGGTGTTGTAATGCTTTTAAACTCACTAAAAAAGCCGCTTAAATCAACTTTAAGCGGCTTTTTCATTTTACATTACTCTTTACACTTTAATCTATAATCTATTTCTTATAAATCAAAGGCAGAGCGTAGTAGAGATACTCGTTGATATGTCCATAGAAATGCTCGCCATCCTTCTTCATTGAGAAGCGGAGGTTGGCATTTGGTGTGGCATAGCGGAAGAGAGGAGCATAGTTGTGAAGAGCCTCAACTGTTGCTTTCTCTGGATTTCCTGCGATATCCTTTGTGCCAGTATAGCCATAGACCTCGAAATCATGGGCGAATGGTGACTTCTCAAGCATAGAGTTCATCCATTGAGCAGCAAACTTGGCATCCTGCTTCTCGCCCTTCTCGTTGTAAGCCCAGATATCACCACTTAGTGGGAGGAAATGCTTAACGGCATTTACGCCATAGGCAAGCTGATACCATGTAGAGAGGGCTCCCATAGAGAAACCGCCATAAGCACGATGATCACGTGACTTTGTAATAGCAACGCTGTCTGTACCCTCAAGATATGTGTTATACTTCTTCTCAACAGTTGGGATAAGGTCATTCTGAAGCTCTGTGTGGAAGTCGCGTGTAAGAGCTATCGCATTGTCCATAGAGTTCTCACCTATATTCTCGTCATCATCATAGAATGTAGGACAAACCACGATGATAGGGCGCATCTTACCTTCAGCAATGAGGTTGTCGAGGATATTACGCAAAGGCAACCAATCCTTTGGAGGAGTGAGGAAAGAAGTGGTATTGTCACCACCGCCATGCATGAGATAGAGCACATCATACTTGGTCTTCTTATCCTTTGCCTTATAGCCGTAAGGAGTATATACGCGAGCGTGCTTCTGGAATGTACGACCATTCTTATGAGCCATGTATTTGAACTCCTCTATCCTACCCTGCTTTGCATTAGGCTTGCGAACCTCGTCAGGAATAGGCATGATAGGCTTGATAGTGCTCTCGAAATTGAACTTGTCACGCACTTTCCACACCTTCAGGCCAATACCACCAGGAACCATTGTGCCTGAAGGACGACATACAAAGATTGCATCATTTAGCCAAGCATACTTGCTGTCAACAGGAGCCTCGAACTTAGGAGAGCAATAGAAATAACTGCCTGCTATGATACCCTTGTTGCGGATGTGGATAGTCACACCATCATCTGTGCGGATGCAGTAGATAGCCTCAATGTCGGTATGGGTTTTTCCACTCATCTGATAGTCAGCACCTCCAGGAAGCACTTCTCCCTTGATGTTAGGACCTTCAAATGTACCTCCTGTGATAGGGATGATGAAACGATTGCCATGTGCAGTCTCACCTACACCATACGCCTGCCCAAGCTTCACCTTGAGCTCTACAACAAATTCAAGTTCAGGATCTGGAGCCTGTGCATAGCAGCCTAACCAAGCCTTCCCAAAAGGAAGGATGTTAGATAATAATGCCAATAAAAATAGTCTTTTAAGCATAGTTATTAATAAGACCTACCCCCTTACCCCTCCCAAAGGGAGGGGAGCAGATAGTATGTTAAACATTAAATTAATTATCAATCAGTTTTATACCCACCCTCTAACAAAATATATGTAATTACTCCCCTCCATTTACGGGAGGGGCAAGGGGGTGGGTCTCCTTATTTTGTTATCTCTTTTACCAATCTGTCAGCCTTACCCCACTTATCCATCATATAGACAACATAGCGGATATCAACGCCGATGCAACGGGCAAGTTTAGTGTCGAAGAAGATGTCACCAGAGAGTGAGTCCCAGTTACCGTCGAAGGCAAGTCCGATAAGCTCACCCTTGCCATTGAACATAGGACTGCCTGAGTTACCGCCAGTAATATCATTATTGGTAAGGAAACACAACTGGAGCTTACCTGTATTCTTGTCAGCATATCTGCCGAAATCCTTAGCAGAAAGGAGTTCCTGCATAACAGGCTCTGCGAAATACTCAAAGTTATACTTACCCTCCGGAGCCGTCTTCTCATCGCCAAGCTTCATCTTAGCCACCATACTCTCAGCCGTGGTGTAATAGCCAGAATCATAGCCTCCGATGCTATAACCGCCAATCTGACCATAAGAAAGGCGCATAGTGAAGTTAGCATCTGAATAATGAGGCATTTCCTCTTCCATACGCAACTTTGCAGCACAGAGATAACGCTCCTGAAGTTCTATCTTCTCTGAAATCTGGGTATATTGCTCACGAATATTACTGATAAGTCTGATGAGGTCATAGCCCATCTGCATACCGAGATCTTTCTGCACGCTCTTCTTATTGAAGAAAATCTTTGTGTTATTCTTCATAATGAGCGATTTTGAGAAGAGATGGTCAACGTATGCCTGATAATCGCCCTTGAACTTTGTATCAATAGTGTTATAGAAACCAGGAATCCATTTCTCGTCAACCCAAGTACGATAGTTCTGAAGCAGAGCTACGAGAATCTCCTTCTCAGTAGCCTCATCCCAAGTCTCGGTATTGTCGTCAAACTCAATATAGCGCTTCTTAGGATTATCCTCCGGACCTTGCACCTGCTTACGATTGATACTTATTGCCCTTGACGTTACCTCAGAGCCACGAAGCATAGCCTCCATGAAATAAGTGAGGGGCTTTGCTATTTCAGCACGCTTTGTATATAGGTCTAAGAGAGTGATGAAATCAAGCTTACCCTTGAGATAGCCGGTTGAATCCTGATAATGCTGTATCTTCTCTTCCATAGCCTCCTTCATACGAACAATTCCGATACTATCGATACACTTGTTCATACCAATGGCATTCTTCCAGTAATTCGATGACTGCGCATATTTTGAGTCGTACTTGATACGCACAGCCTCATCAGCACGCATGTGGCGAAGCATTATCTCCTGACGAAGACCACGCACCTTGATACGAGGCTCATGCTCGCAATCACGCATCTCCTGAATACCATAGCTTGAGAGATAGCGCTCTGTACTTCCAGGATAACCCATAGTCATAGCGAAGTCACCCTCCTTATATCCGTCGAGCGATACCTTTGCCCATGTCTTTGGATGCATAGGCACGTTCTTCTCGCTATAAGGAGCAGGACCGCCTGTCTCTGGATCTACATATACACGGAATACGGAATAGTCACAGGTCTGACGAGGCCACATCCAGTTGTCGGTCTCACCACCAAACTTACCCATTGACTTTGGTACTGCGAACACAAGGCGCACATCCTGATAGTCACGATAAACGGTAAGGAAATACTTGTTACCCTCGAAGAAAGGCTTTATCTCTGCACGGAGAGTCTCATCCTGCTTCTTCACAACACGGTTCTCCACGTCCTCAAGTCCGCTAATCATCTCTTCCTGTTCCTGAAGTGAAAGAACATAGAAACCGAGACTGTCAAGCACAGGGGTGATATCCTTCTGAGAAACCATGAAGCTGACGAACAAGTCCTCGTTAGGCAATTCTTCTTCGTATGACTTTGCACAGAAACCATTAAGCATATAGTCGTGCTCAACGGTAGAATGACTTCTGATAGCCTCAAAACCGCAATGGTGGTTGGTGAATACAAGTCCGTTAGGAGAAACAACCACACCTGAACAGAAACCACCGAAATTGACTACTGAGCGGCATATAGCGTCAGAGTCAGAATAGAGCTTGCTCTGTGGCAAGGCAAATCCCTCTGCCTGCATCTGTCTGAATGCACCTTCAGGAAGATTGTAAAGAGTCCACATACCCTCATCGGCAGAAACCGTGAAGGCTGAGAACATAAGGATTAAGCTATAAAAAAATCTTTTCATTTAATATTTTATGTTGTTTTTTAATTTTATACCATACCAAGAACTACGCTCTCTTGCGCTTTGGAATATCCAGTTTCCAAACTATGCCTACGTAGATAAGTATGAGCACGGTGTTGATAGCCATACGAGGGATGTCAGCCATACCTTCCGTCACAAAGTGCATAACGGCATAGAGCACAGCCGTAACAGCCACATATAACATGAGTCTGCCCACCTTATAGTCGATTGGATATTTCTTCTGACCGATGAAATATGATAGCAGCATAGCCGTTCCATATCCCGCTACTCCTCCCCACGCACAAGCCATATAGCTATATTCAGGGATGAAGAAATAGTTCACAGCCAACAGTACGATACAGCCGGCAGCCGAGAACCAAGCACCCCATATTGTCTTGTCGATGAGCTTATACCAGAAAGACAGGTTGAAATACACGCCCATCATTATCTCAGCAGCCATTACGATAGGCACAACCTTCAATCCTTCTCTGTAATCTCCACCAAGAATAATCTCAAGAATAGGCATATAAGCCACAACGCAGAGATATGCCAAGAGCGTGAAGATAAGGAAATACTTCATAGCCACCGAGTAGTATTCCTTCTTGTCGCCATCCTTCGACTTAGCGAAAACGATAGGCTCGTATGCGTATCTGAATGCCTGGGTTATTAACGCCATAATCATGGCTATCTTCACGCAACCGCCATATATTCCGAGCTGTTCTTTTGCGGCATCTGCCCCACCATCATATACGAGCGGGAATATCATCTTATCTGCCGTCTGATTCAGTATTCCGGCAATACCAAGTACGAGGATAGGCCAAGAGTACTTGAACATCCTGCGAAGAAGGGCGAAATCCACAATCTTGAAAGGCACACCATTCTCCTTGCAATATACTCGTGCAGCCACATGCTCATGAGCAAACTCTGGTATGAAGAAGAATGTTATCAAACCTGTGCAAACGAGATTGAGCGAGAATACGTAGAACACATCTGTCTTACCCAACCAAACGAAATACACGAGGTTCAAACCTACATTCAAGAATATGTAGAACATCTTCAGCGAAGCAAATTTGATAGCCTTCTTCTTGTATCTGAGGTAAGAGAATGGTATTGCCTGAAAAGCATCCAATGCCACCACGACAGCAAGCATCAGGATATATTCCTTATGCTCCGTATAGTTAAGAGCCTCACTTATAGGATCTATGAAGCCAAACACAAGGGCAAGGAACAGAGCTGACAACGCACTCACCATGAATATCGAGGTGGAGAACACGCAATGCGGATTCTCTTCATCCTTGTTGGCAAAGCGGAAGAACGTTGTCTCCATACCGAATGTCAGTATCACGAGTATCAACGCAACGTATGCATACAGGTTTGTCACCACACCATAGCCACCACCCGAAGCAGGGAATACGTGAGTGTAGAGTGGCACAAGCAGATAATTCAGAAACCTGCCTATGATACTGCTCATTCCATATACCGCAGTATCCTTAACTAAAGATTTTATATTTGCCATTTGTTATCAAAAGCCCCCTCGCCAACCCTCCCCGAGGGGAGGGAGTTGGTACGCTATGGGGGTACGCGCATTATTTATTTCTTATTATTTCCTTAATTTCGGAATTCGAGTATTCGGATTTCGTGATTTGCTTTTTCCGCCTACCGGCTCCCTCCCCTCGGGGAGGGTTGGGGAGGGGGTCTTTACCCAAAGAACACATAGCATATCGCGATTGCGGCAATAACTCCTGCAAGGTCAGCCAACAGTCCGGCAGTAACCGCATGACGGGTGTATTTTATGTTCACCGCACCAAAATATACAGCCAATATATAGAATGTGGTATCTGTGCTACCCTGGAAGATACAAGCCAATCTTCCTACAAAGGAGTCTGCTCCGAAAGTCTTCATCGCATCAACCATCATTCCACGGGCACCTGAACCTGAGAGTGGCTTCATTATTGCCGTTGGAAGAGCATCCACAAATGCCGTGTCTATTCCGCAGATATTGATACACCATTTCAAACCGTCAATAACAATCTCCATAGCACCCGAAGCCCTGAAAACGCCGATTGCAACGAGGATTGCCACAAGATACGGGATGATGCGCACAGCCGTCTGGAATCCCTCCTTGGCTCCTTCTATAAATGAGTCATACACATTAACCTTCTTCCTTACACCAGCCACGATGAAACCGGTAATTATCGTCATCAAGAGGATAGTAGCCGTTGAAGTGCTCACCTTGTTCATCGTGTCAGGATCCATCTGCGAGAATCCCCAGATGATACCTCCCACAGCAGCACACGCACCACCGAGCGTAAGTATCATAGTGCGGTTAAAGAGGTTTATCTTCTGATATATAGCGGTAATGATGATACCCGCGATAGTAGCCACGAAGGTAGCAAGAAGTATAGGGATGAAGATATCTGTTGGCTGCTCTGCTCCCATCTGCGCCCTATAGGTCATGATGCTCACAGGAATGAGCGTCAAGCCCGATGTGTTGAGCACAAGGAACATAATCATAGGGTTAGAGGCTGTTGCCTTCAGGCGAGTCACCTCCTCTTCACCCAAGTTCATCTTCTCACTCTTCGCTCTGATCTCTTCATCCTTAATCTCGTTCATCTGCTCCATAGCCTTCAATCCTAAAGGCGTTGCAGCATTGTCAAGACCAAGCATATTAGCCGCAATGTTCATGAAGATACTTCCCGTAACAGGATGCCCCTTAGGAATATCAGGGAACAGACGTGAGAACACAGGCGCAAGTATCCGGGCGATGACATTCACCACCCCACCCTTCTCTCCGATCTTCATTATTCCGAGCCAGAGAGAGAGCACACCCGTGAGACCGATAGAAATCTCGAAAGCCGTTTTTGATGACTCAAACGTTGAGTTCATCATTGCAGGGAACACGTCAAAGTCGCCCATCACCAATAGCCTGAACAGGGCGATGACAAAGGCGATGACAAAGAATGCTACCCAAATATAATTCAGTACCATAAGAGCCTTGGCTTTTATTTAAAGTTTATATTTCTACTATTTTAACGTGAGCTCGGTGAACTGCTTTTGGTTTGATGAGCTTTAGCGAAAAATTAAAAACTTTGTTATTTTAGCAGCAAGCTGTTGTTTACGGAACAAAAATTTTTAGAAAATTATCAGAAAATTTATTCCAAAAAAATTAGAATTTTTATTTTCTGAAATAAATTTTTTGGCCATCGTGAATAATTTTTGTTCCAGAATAAAGCAACGAAGTTGCGTTTATAAGGGATTTTGAATTATTCGCAAAGCTCAACAAGCTAAAGCAATTTCTAATTAAATTAAACCAGTAAAGTAATTTACTGATAAAATTTATTGCCCATTTCTTCGCAAAGCTCAGGCGCAAGCGGAATCCTTTCCAAATTAATATCTTCGCATAAGCGAACCTTTCTTTTGGTTAGGCTTGGCTAGGTCAGAAGCACATCATACTCCGGTGTCATTGCGAGCTTTCCGTCACGCAACCCCACCAACTCCACCTTCGCACGTATGCAAAGCTTATTGTCAGAAGCACGGAAGATATCCTGCTTGAAGACATACCTGATGCCCTCCTTCGTCACATTCAGACAGGAGATAAACTCATCATCACACTTCAGCGGCACCTTATACTGCAGGTCCATACGAGCCACTACCACATCAACTCCCTTTTCGTGGAGCTCTGCAAAACTCACATTCCTGCTTCTAAGGAAACGGTGCCTTGTATGCTCCAGATAATGCAGGTAATTCGCATTATTCACAATACCCTGAATGTCGCACTCATAGTCGCGCACCTCCATTCGGGTTTGGAACATATACTTACTTTCTTCACTCATATCTTTAATTATACTTTTTACTTTCTACTTTTTACTTTCTACTTTGTTCAATAGATACTCCCTCCCAATCCTGCACCTGAGGCATTCCTTCTTATCGCAGTATTCCTTCTTCAGTTGGATAAGAGCCTGAGAGTCACCCGCATTCCTCACTTGCAAACCGCATTCCTGCCACATCCTAACGATGTTGTTGTCCTCCGGCTTTAACTCCTCAAAGAGGTCAAAGGCACGCTCGCAAAGCGCCTCCTTGCCATTCTCCCTGCCATAGGCAAACATGATAGGAATCACGGTGTTTATGACGATGAGATCGAGTTTCGAGCCCTTCATGCCAAGCAGCTTACCGATAGCCTTCACATCCTTGCAGTCAAGCATCTGCGAGAGACCCGTCCTTTGCTCGTGATACATCCGCGCAAGTTCCATAACCCTTACGTGCGGAAAATTCTGCGGTCGTGTCCTCAAATACTTCCAAATCGCCGGTTTCATCGGATGAAGCCCGAATTTCTTCTGCAGATAAGCATACTCTTTCGAGTATTTCTCATCCACCCTGTCGGTCAATCCCGCCTGTCCAATGAACAATGCCTCTATCTGGAATAAGTCATCCCTATGATGAGCCGCCTTGTTGAGGTCAATCGTCATTGCCCATGTCTCGAAAGCCTCACTGTTAATGCCGAAACCGAAGTTACGCGCCAAAGTCTGGAAATACGCATCCTCCCACGAACCCCGCGAATCCTTCATCCTCTTCACTATCTCCCGCGTCTTACGCTCAAGGCGCTCTGTCTGCAAAGCCGACATAAACATGTGCGTCTTCACCTTCGGGATATCAGGTATCCGCTCATAGCACGGAGGATATTTATCCTGATGAAGCAGATGCTCGTAATCCGTTCTCAGGCGCTCCGGAATGGTAAGCACCATCTGCGGAACCACCCTGCCCGAAGAAGTCCTCACCTCCATATCAGCCTCAGTCACCACATGGAGAATCACATTATCGTAAGCCGAATCCCTGTCATGCCCATGCCTGAACCAGTCAGAAGCTTTCAGATGCAGCTCCACATTACCCACCCATTCCGTACCGTTCACACGAATCTTGGCATTGAAGAAATCAGGACCCGCATCCTTCGTGTTATGCAATCCCGGGTCAATCACCTCCACCGTCTTATCGTCGGTAGTGGCGAGAGTACCAAGAGGGTACAGTCGGTGTTTCCATGTGTAGTGAAGCAATTTCTCCATAATTAATTGACAAAGGTACAAATACTTTCGCATAAACTTTCATTTATATCAATGAAAATCGTCAAATTAACACTAATATCATAAAAAAGCTCAGAAAAATTTGCATATTTCCATAAAAATGACTACTTTTGCACCCACAAAATCGAGTCGCACCCTATGACGATGGTTTTCGAGCTTCCATAAGAAAGCTATTCTGAGGGTCGATGAGATTCGGACTTGTAGCTCAGTTGGTTAGAGCAACAGACTCATAATCTGGAGGTCCCTGGTTCAAGCCCAGGCTGGTCCACACTAAAAATCAAGCACTTACGAGTTTCTCGCAAGTGCTTTTTCTTTTACCAGTGACCTTCAGGTGACCTTTTTGAAACAAAAGTGACCCTCTGTAACCTTCTGAAACGTAGAGTGATTTTTTGTGAGTTCAAGAAATGTTTTTGCAAATTAGAAACGAAAACAAGCAAGTCAATCGTACCAATGTTTTTGTTTTGCCAGATAGAGAAAAGCCGCCGTGCTTTCCCTTACTATATTAATAATGTGTTAACATTATACCCTGTATAGCCGTAAATACACCTATTAAATGAAAATATTTCACTAAAAATAAAATAATTTGTATCTTTTTCCTTGAATTTGAATTGCTTTTGAGGATAATTTACTAACTTTGCAACATTAATATAGAGTAAACATGGAAGAAGCAAGAGATTTGAATCGTCTAAAAGTGATTCTGGCCGAGAAAAAGAAAACCAATAAATGGTTAGCTGAACAATTGGGCTGTGCACCGACTACAGTCTCAAAATGGTGTACCAATTCTTCACAACCATCGTTGGAATCTATTGAAAAAATTGCAAATCTACTCGATATAGATTATACAGAACTCATTAGAATAGACAGAAAGTCATGAAGGCCAAGAACACTTTTACTATACATACAGAGCTTCTTGATGGCAAGCTCGATGGAGCAAGGAATATTTATATGGGTGCCAATTCCACTTGCCACCTCTATGTAATTCCTCGTGAAGAAATCACATTGGCCAATACTATCAATGATATCTCTGGGCAGCCAGCCTTTTATATTCTTCTTGGTTCTCCAGATAAAAATAAGCCACAAGCGTATATAGGTCAAACAACAGATTTTGCTAATCGCAAGAACGATCATGTTCAAAAGAAAGATTTCTGGAGTATCGCACTGGTGTTTATTTCTGATAATCACAAGATTTATGGCGATGATGTAAAATATCTGGAATATCTAGGTATTGAAGCAGCCCAAAACGCAGGGGCATATGAACTTTTGAATGGTGCCAACCCCAGAAAACCAAACATTGCTCCTTTCCGAGTCAATGATATGGAAGTTTTCTTCCGCGACATACAGTTACTTAGTAAATTTTATGGATGCGGAATATTTGAGGCCGCGAAACAAGAAAATCGTTCAGAGCACATGTACTTTGTGAAGTCTTCTGACCGTCCAGCACACGGTACTGGCTTCTACGATGAGCAATCAGGGAAATTTATACTCATGGAAGGAAGTCTGTTGGCAACCGAAGTGGTAAAAAGTTTCAAGTCCTTAGCTTCACGCGACTTATTCATTAAAGATCATTGTAAAAAAGATAAAGGTCAGATAATTCTTCTCCATGATGCGCCATTTGAGAGTCCAAGCAGGGCATCAAGTTTCGTTCTTGGCCGCCCAAGTAATGGCTGGGATGACTGGAAAGATGCTGATGGAAAAAAACTAAGTGAAATTATTAAAAGATAGAATGTTGGTATGACAGCAATTGTTGGTACGATAAATCGTAGAGGAGTAGCATTTGCCGCAGATAGTGCTGCTACACATACTGTATCTTCTAAGCACAAAATTACAAATCATGCTAATAAGATATTTGAATTGTCAAGGCACGCCCCTGTAGGTATATGCATTTGTGGTAATTTGGATTTTCTTGGCATGCCATGGGAGGATATTTTCAAATTGTTTAGAAAAAAGATAGGAGAAACCTCGTGTAAGCATCTCAATGAGTATCCCCCCATTTTCTTTGAATTCGTAAAGACACATGTAATGTCTCATTTGGTTGATGACCAAATCATTAATCTCAAAGTCATCATAAACGGTTTCTTCGAAGAAATCATTGACATATCAAAAAAAGAACTGGAAGAGGATGGCAAAGAATTATTGGAAGATGATTTGTTCCGCAAAATACAAAACAAGCTTGAATATTTCGACAATTTGTATTCCTCTGCTAATCGTGCCACTGAATTTGCTGATTATACACTTGAAAAATTCTCAGATTATGCAAAACCGATTGTAGAAGAAATATTAAAAGAGCCATTGGAGTCTGAATTATGCCCCAAGAACTTTTTACAGCAGTTTATAAAGTCATTATACAATATTGTTGTCTCTACAGTCCACGTTTATCTTGTCAATACTGAGATTGTTTTCTGGGGATATGGAGAAGAAGACCTATTCCCGTCCTATTACTCTTTTGTAGTAAGCGCGGCTTTTGATGGAAGAATAAAATACACGAATAAAAGTGGATATGCTGTCTCCAACAAGGACAATGCATGCGTTGAACCTTTCGCACAAACAGACGTCGCAAACACTGTAATTCGAGGAATTGACGATGAACTTCGGAAGAAGTTTTATGAAAGCTATAAAGCATCTATCACTGTACTGAGAAATGAAATCATTTCGCAGTTAGACTCTGCTGGAGCGCCAGAAGTGTTGAAAAAAGCGTTGCTTAATATTGATTTGGAGAATTATACGAATCTTTACGCCCAAGGCATGGATCAGTTTATTCAAGAGAATTATATTGCTAAATTAGTTAATACGGTATCATATTTGAGCAAAGAAGATTTAGCAGATATGGCAGAAAGTCTTGTGCGAATGACATATTTAAAACGCCGAATCACATCTGAAGAAGAAAGCGTTGGTGGGCCTGTAGATGTTGCTGTAATAACAAAAGGAGATGGTTTTGTTTGGCTTAAAAGGAAACATTATTTCTCCGCAGAATTGAATCCTCATTATTTTGAACGCACTAAATTAGAATAGCGATGATTACAATATATAGTGAAAAAAAAGAGGCGCGTAATAATGCTATGCCATCCCATTCGAATAATAGTGTGGCTACAGAATCCGTTATACCAGGTTCTTTGAAGGGTATGAGTGAGCTGGTCAAAAAGAACTTAGAAAGTGTGAAAAAAATAAATTGGCAAAAAGAGGGGATGAAATAACTGTCATTAAATTTCTAGCGTATGACACCAGAAGAAAAAGCAAGAGTCAAGATAGACCAGATGTTTGAAGACGCTGGTTGGAAGGTGGTAGATAGGGATTTCTATTCTCCCACTTTAACCGCTGCGGCTATTCGAGAAGGCCTGCTTGAAGGAAACCGAGAAGCGGATTATTTCTTGTTCGTAAATGGTATGGCTGTTGGCATACTTGAAGCTAAGCGAAAGGAGGTAGATGTTACTTCTGATATGGTTTGTGAACAAGCAGACCTATATGCTCGTGGTGTACCTGAATGTTACAAAGCCTACTCTCGACCATTGCCTATCATTTACCAATCCAATGGCGAAGAAACTATCTTTCGTGACTTCCGTGATGAAGATGGTGATCTCTTAGAATTGAACCGAATCCATACACCCAAGGAAATTGTAAAGATGTTGGGAATTGATGATTCTTATGCTGGTTTGCCTACGCTGAAAAAGAAAGGTTTACGCGATTGCCAATATGAAGCCATTTCGGAATTGGAGAACAGCTTCCGAAATGGACAGAAAAAAGCGTTGATAGTATTGGCAACGGGAGCTGGCAAGACTTATACTGCTTGTCTGGCAGCCTATCGCTTATTGGCATTCACTCCCATGAAGCGAATCCTCTTCCTCGTTGACCGAAACAACCTCGGAAAACAAGCAGAGGGCGAGTTCGGCATGTTCCGCCTAACGGAGAATGGCGATCCATTCAATACCATCTATACGGTCAATCGTCTGAAATCGGCCAAGGTTCCTTCCGACAGCAACGTGGTCATTTCTACCATACAACGCCTATTCTCTCTCCTTACAGGACAGGAAATCGTGGATAATGATGATGACGATGAAGATACCACCACGAGTGAGGTACAATTATCAGGAACTATGACCTTGCCACCAGATTTCTTCGATCTGATTATCATTGACGAATGCCATCGTTCCATCTATGGAAACTGGAAGAAGGTGTTAGAATACTTCAATACAGCCAAACTCATCGGCTTGACCGCAACGCCAGTGCCAGAGACAAAAGCATTCTTCAATAACAATATCGTTGTAAACTATACTCTTGAACAGTCCATCGTAGATGGTGTGAATGTGGATGCCCGTATATATCGTATCAAAACCGAAGCGACAGAGAATGGCGGTGCTATCTTGAAGGGCGACAAATTGAAACGCGAAACACGCTATACAGGAAAGGTGGAAACAGTTCGCAACGAGGAGACGAAGAATTACACTAAGGAAGAGTTGAACCGAAGCGTTATTAACCCAGCTCAAATCAAATTAGTTCTGGAGACTTATCGCGACGCGGTCTATACAGAAATGTTCACCGACCCGCAACGCGAACCAAATATGGACTATCTGCCCAAGACACTTATCTTTGCACTGAATGAGATACATGCCAACAATATCGTGCGTATCGTCAAAGAGGTGTTCGGTCGGACAGATGACAAGTTCGTACAGAAGATAACCTATTCCGCAGGTGACAGTAACGAGTTGATACGCCAGTTCCGCAATGATAAGGAGTTCCGTATAGCTGTGACTTGTACGCTTGTGGCTACAGGAACGGATGTGAAACCGCTTGAAGTGCTGATATTCATGCGCGATGTAGCTTCCGAACCTCTGTATATACAGATGAAAGGTCGTGGAGTCCGCACTATCGGCGATGACCAGTTGCGTAATGTTACACCAAATGCCTTCAGCAAGGACTGCTTCTTCCTTGTTGATGCCGTAGGTGTGACAGAAAGCCATAAGACAACAACGAGTCCTGGCGATGGCGAGCCTGTACAGACCATCACGCTCAAACGTTTGCTTGAACTCCTGACACATGGAAATGTCAACGATGACTATCTGCGCTTGATAGCAGCAAAGCTTGCTCGTATCAATAATAAATGTACGGATAAGCAACGGGAAGAGTTTCAAAGATTAGCATATAGTGGAATGCAGGAAATCTCTGCTGCCATCTTTGATGCATTGGAAAAGAACGAACTGCCGCCATACGAAAGTATTGATGAACCTAACCTTGAACGAAAGGGACTGGTAGCTCCGCTGACCCATCATCCTGAGGCACGCCAATACCTGCTTATTCTTGCCGCTGGTTTCATTGAGACATTGATGCCTGGTGAAGACCAGCTTATCTCAAAAGGCTTCTCCGAAGAAGAAGCGAAGGAGGTGACTTCTGCTTTTGAAAAGTATTGTGATGAGCATCAGGACGAGATAGAGGCCCTGCGCTTAATCTACAATAACGAGGGAGAACCACTGACATACGCAGCGCTGAAGGATTTGGAGAACAAGCTGAAACTTGCCAATAACAAGTTCCAGACTTCACGCCTTTGGAACTGTTACACGATAGTCAATCCGCAATCCGTCAAGAAACATACTACCAAGGAGGAAAAAGAAGCTCTTACGAACATCATTCAGCTGGTTCGCTTTGCCAACCATCAGATTGAGACTTTGGAAAGCTTGTACCCTTCTGCACAGCAGCGTTTCAACCTCTGGTACGGACAGGTACAGCGTACGGTGACGGAATCGCAGATAACCATCATCAGGCAAATCGTAGATTATATTGCGTCCAATGGTGCTTGCACCATCAAGGACATTATTGACGATGACAAGACACGTGCTGCACAACTCATCAAAGCCTTTGGCGGCAAGTCATTGGCAGATGAAGCACTTGCTTCTTTGTCGAAATTCTTATTATATCGTAAAACAGCTTAAACATAATAACAATGAGACTAGATTCAATAACACTACAAAATTATAGGAATTTCGAGGTTTACACACTTAGCCTTGGGAAATTTGTGACCGTATTGATTGGACGTAATGGTATGGGTAAAACCAATCTACTGGACGCCATGGTCCATTCTTTAAGCTTTATCTTTTCTAAGCAAAGAGATACAGAACAATACGAATTTATTAAGAGTACAAATCAGGGGGTAAAGCGTTTCGCTGGGGATGACCCAAGATTTGTAAAAGATGAATACTACAAATATCCTATTTCTATTTCGGCAACGGGTACGTTTGGAGCCCTTGCCGAAGACGGTTCTCTTATTGAGGAGAGTTGGAATTTTGTTCAAGAGAGTGAAAAATCAGGATTGAAGGATTCCCTTTTCCGTAATTCATACCATCACTTTTGGGAATATTACAATACTCAGGTTGAAAAACCCGTATTAGCATATTTCTCTGACGGATTCCCTCACACTGACAATCGAATCAGTTTGAAAATGCGCGAAAAAATCAATTCAGGTAATCCTCTGCCTCCAAATACTGGTTATTACATGTGGGATTCAAAGCTCAACAGTACGGAGTTATGGAAACTGTACTACATTCAAGAGTACATGAACAATAGAATGAATCCAGATACACGTAGGCAGGCTTTTGTCGATGCTGTTAACAATAAGTTAAGAGAATTTTCGCGTCCTATGAACCAAGATAACAGGAATGAAGAAATAGAGATAGATACAATGTATGTAGATGTTAGAGGTACAGATCTAACATTGATGCTCAAATATGCTAATGGCAAAGAGACTCCTTTCAATCTGATGCCTGCTGGTTACCGTCGGATGTTTTCAATGGTGTTAGACATTATCTGTCGTAGTTATTTCCTTAACAACCACTGCAATTCTGAGGGTATTGTATTCATCGACGAGATTGACTTGCATCTACATCCATCACTTGCAGCCGAGATACTTCCACGACTTCGACGTTCATTCCCTCGTTTGCAGTTTATTATTAGCACACATTCTCCTCTTGTTATAACAAATTTCAACCAAAGCGAGGGAGGTGAAGAAGATTTCCGTCTATATCAATTAAAGAAGAATGATCAAGGTTATTATAATCAGCGTGTATATGATATTTTTGGTCTTGATTATAATTCTGGACTCTCAAATATTATGGAAACACCGATTAGCGTTGAGTATTCTGATAATCTGATAAAAGCATATCGGTATTGGAAAGGAGAAGATGAAGAGAAGGCAAATAAAATTGCAGAAATGATACGGCAGAAATACAGCAACAATAATTCGATTATTTCACAACTGGATCTGTAGTGTTTTATGGAATATATTAATAAAAATCATGCTCCTCAGGCGAATGCAATAATAGATGCATATTTGAGGAATATAACAATTCCTAGTCCGTATCGTCCTCGAGAGTTGTATCAAGGATTCAGTAGCCAATTCGGCAGAAATAATTTGATTAACAATGTGCTGCTACCAGAGCAAGACAACCGTTGTTGTTATTGTATGAGGTCAATGCCAAGTACGATAGAACATATAATTCCAGAATGTGTGCCTTCTAATGGATTGAATTATTATTTCAATATAGGGCTTGGAGGCTTGATCGAAGCCAATATCTGCCATACTAGAGTTTATATGGAAGGTAATAGCACCCCAGGACAATATCCGCATGAGGTCGCGTATTATAATTATGCTATGGCTTGCTCAAAGTGTAATAACGAACGGCGTGGAAATAAAGAGATTTATCCTTTGTTTCTTATTCCAAACATAAAACAGCAGGTAATTTATAATAGAAATACAGGCAAAATTTTTTGGAGTAATGATCCAGACATTCTTAACCCAACAATTGAGAAACTGGAACTCAATGGTGAACAACTAAAGGCAATCCGATCAGTATGGATATTTGGACATGATAATCCAACTCAAACATATTCAACTCCTGACACCGTGAATAGCATAAACGAAAGGGAAGAATTGGTTTATCGCGCCTTTGGTAATGCTCTTATGAATGATAATTGTATCAGTATAGATGCTTATCTCAGTTTGTTAAATGAAGAAGGCTGGCGGTTAGTCCGCGAGTATAATTATTTTGCAACCATATAGCATAAGCCCCTATTTATCAAAGAATAAAGAATTAACACTTATGGCAGCAAATAAAGAAACATCACTCACAAAGAAAGTGTGGACACTGGCCACCACTCTGGCTGGTCAGGGTATCGGCTTTACAGATTATATCACCCAGCTCACTTATCTCCTCTTCCTGAAGATGGACGATGAGAACGTAGAGACGTTTGGCGAAGACTCTGCCATTCCTGAAGGCTATCGATGGAAAGACCTTATTGAATTGGATGGCCTTGAACTTATCAGCCAATACGAAGAGACGCTGAAGAAACTGTCTGCGGAGGACAATCTCATAGGCACTATCTTTGTGAAGGCACAAAATAAGATTGACAAGCCTGTCTATCTTCGCAAGGTTATCACGCTGATTGACGAAGAGCAATGGTTAGTGATGGACGGAGATGTCAAGGGAGCCATCTATGAGAGCATCCTCGAAAAGAACGGTCAGGACAAGAAAAGCGGTGCGGGACAGTACTTCACACCACGTTCACTCATTCAGGCAATGGTGTATGTCACTCGTCCTCAGATTGGTGAAACAGTATGTGACCCAGCCTGTGGTACGGGTGGATTCCTTCTGGCTGCCTACGACTACATGAAGAACCAGTCGCAAGACAAAGCCAAGCGTGATTTCTTGCGTGACAAGGCTTTGCATGGTTACGACAACACAGCACTTGTTGTTACACTGGCATCCATGAACCTCTATCTGCATGGCATCGGTACTGACCGAAGCCCTATACTCTGTCAAGACTCGTTGGAGAAACAGCCGCAGACCTTAGTTGATGTAATCCTTGCCAATCCTCCGTTCGGAACACGTCCTGCAGGAAGTGTGGATATTGACCGTCCAGATTTTTATGTTGAGACGAAGAACAACCAGCTCAATTTCCTTCAGCACATGATGGTTATGCTCAAAAATGGCGGTCGTGCTGCTGTAGTATTGCCTGACAATGTACTCTTTGAGGGCGGTGCTGGCGAGACCATCCGCAAGGAACTCTTGAAGAACTTCAACCTGCATACCATTCTCCGTCTCCCTACTGGTATCTTCTATGCGCAAGGTGTAAAAGCCAATGTCCTCTTCTTCAAGAAAGGTGAACCGACAAAGGATGTATGGTTCTACGACTACCGTACTGGCATCAAGCACACCTTGGCAACCAAGCCGATGATGCGCCACCATCTGGACGACTTCGTGTCTTGCTACCATGCCGAGGATATCGCACAGCGTAAGGAGACTTATAGTGAGGAAAATTCTAATGGTCGTTGGCGTAAGTACCCTGTTTCGGAACTGCTAAAGCGCGACAAGACCAGCCTTGATATTTCATGGATCAAGCAGACCGACGATGACGATGACTTGTCGTTGGCAGAATTGATGAGCACAATTCAGCAGAAAAGTGACAATATCAGTAAGGCTGTTGCCGAATTGCAGAAACTTCTAAGCGACATCAATGAATAATTATGAACGAGGACTCTCTGTCTCTTACAAATCGCCCACTGGCGGTGGGCGATTTGGAGTGGAAAGATTTCCTTGCCATAAGTTTTACGCATCATAGCGAGATTATTGATGAAGAAATATAAATTTTGTCTGCGTGCAGACAATTTTCTACGAAAGAATGGATACAAAGAAATTACGTCAAAAGATACTCGACCTTGCCATTCATGGCAAGCTCGTTCCACAAGACCCGAATGATGAACCAGCATCAGTATTGCTGGAGCGCATTCGTGCCGAAAAAGAAAGACTTATCAAAGAAGGAAAGATTAAGCAGAGCAAGAAGTCTGCTAAATCTTCCAATACGCCCCATTATGAGAATGAGGTGCCATTTGAGGTGCCTGAGGGATGGGTGTGGACAACAATCAATGATATATGTTCAAAAATTGGTTCAGGAAGTACTCCAAGGGGTAGCAATTATGCAGAAAAAGGCATTCCTTTTTTTCGCTCTCAAAATGTATATAATGATGGACTTGTATATGACGATATTAAATACATAACTGAGGATGTTCACAAAATGATGATTGGTACGGAAGTTCGAGCCAATGATTTACTTCTCAATATTACGGGAGGATCTCTTGGCAGATGCGCTATTGTTCCAAATGAATTCTGTAAAGGGAATGTCAGTCAGCATGTTTGTATTCTGAGAACTATTATTGCTTTGCCTGCTTATTTGCATCTGTTTATCATATCAGACTATTTCGCAGCTACGATGATTTTATCAGGAAGCGGTCGAGAAGGATTGCCTAAATATAGCTTGGAGATAATGCAATTTCCTCTTCCACCTCTGACAGAACAACACCGAATAGTTGCAGCTGTGGAACAGTGGTTCTCTTTGATAGACACTCTGGAATCAGCAAAAGAAGATTTGCAGACATCCATTGTTCAGGCTAAATCCAAGATTCTTGACCTTGCCATACACGGTAAACTTGTTCCACAAGACCCAAATGATGAGCCAGCAATTGAGCTTTTAAAGCGCATTAATCCCAAGTTTACTCCTTGTGATAACGCGCATTGTCCCTACGACCTTCCTGAAGATTGGTATTGGTGTAAATTGGTTGATCTATGTTCTTTTCTCTCACGTGGAAAATCTCCTACATATTCAGATGAGAGAAAATATCCCGTATTTGCTCAGAAATGTAACTTATATGGAGGAGGAATATCACTCGAACAAGCACGTTTCTTGGATCCAAATACGCTCTCCAAATGGCCAGAAGAATACAAGCTGCGAGATGGAGATGTTCTTGTTAATTCGACAGGGACGGGAACTGTAGGCAGAACAAGATTATTTAGTAGTGATTGCCTTGGCGATTATCCTTTTGTGGTTCCAGATTCACACGTCTCAGTAATTAGGACGGTTGACAATATAAATTCTGACTACATCTATTCTATTGTGTCTTCAAAATATGGTCAAGAATATATTGAAGACAATTTGGCTGGCTCAACAAATCAGAAAGAGTTGTATATTGGTGTACTTGAAAATATGTTAGTGCCTCTTCCTCCTATGAAGGAGCAACTCCGCATAACTGCTAAAACAGAAGAACTCTTTTCGGTTCTTGATGAAATACAGAAATCCATAGAGGCGTGACCTCTATGGATTTTATATTTACCATGTTACCACTTTATCAACTATCTGCCGTTGTTCGGTAGCGGTACGACGAAGATAGATGCGTGTTGTCTCGATGCTCTCATGTCCCATAAGGTCAGCGAGAAGAGCCAAGTCGTTGAACTTGTCAAGGAAGTTCTTGGCAAAGCGATGACGAAAAGAATGTGGATAAACCACTTCACGATTCAATCCATATTTGTCTGCGAAATGCTTTAGCTGAATGGCTATGCCACGTGTGGTGATACGCTCGCCATAGCGATTGAGGAAGATGTAACCACTGGAAACACCACTGTATGCCAGCCATTGCTTAGCTTCACCCTGTAGTTTCTTAGGGATATAGAGACGACGAAGCTTCCCACCTTTGCTATAGATGTCAAGATGTCCCACTGCCACATGTTCTGCCTTGATCTGCAATAGCTCGCTCACACGAGCACCAGTTGCAGCCATGAACCACACAACGAAGTACCATTCCATATAGCCGTCAGCCTTCAACTGAGTCTTTAGAAACCTGTAATCCTCGTTGCTGATGACATTCTCCAAGAAGTTCTTCTGCTGAACCTTCACAAACTTCATCTTCAGTTTGTCCTTCTTGATGAACTCAAGATACTTGTTGATGCCCTGCAAGCGAAGGTTGACTGTCTGCGGTTTGAAGTTCTCCATCAGATAACCCTTGTAAGTCAACAGGTTCTTTCTGTTGAACTCCTTGTAATGTGCAAGGAAATACTTCACCGTCCACACATACGAAGTGACGGTATTCTTAGCCAAGTCTGACTTGCTAAGTTGCTTCTCAAAATTTGTTACCATATTATTTCTGCTTTAGAATAAAACAGTAACAATATAAGCGCAACCTAACGCGCATTATGAGAATGTACCTTTTGAGATACCTAAAAACTGGCTTTGGTTAAATCATAATGAAGTTCTAGATATATCAGGTGGTTCTCAGCCAGCTAAGAGCCATTTTAAATCAAAAGAAGAGGATGGTTATATCAGACTATATCAAATCCGCGATTATGGCGAGACACCCATTCCTGTTTACATACCAAAGATTCTAGCAAGTAAAACAACTCAAAAAGGAGACATTCTTTTGGCACGTTATGGAGGGTCTTTAGGAAAGGTCTTCATTGCGGAAGAAGGAGCTTATAATGTTGCTATGGCAAAAGTTATATTCAAATACAATGGTCTTATAGACAAGGAGTATGCTTATTTCTACTATCTATCAAGACTATATCAGGACAAATTGAAGTCTATTTCAAGAACTGCACAAGCTGGATTCAATAGTACAGATTTCGAAGACATGTTTTTCCCGCTTCCACCAGAAGCAGAGCAGAAAAGAATAGTCACAGCAATAAAACAATACTATCGCATATTAGACAACATCAGTGCCAACCTATAGTTCGGCACTGATGTTATCAAGAATCTGGAATAATTCGTTTACCTTATTTATAATTCTATCTTGTTCCTTTCTTGGGGGAATTGGTATATGAAGTTTGGAGTATTCAGAAATCCAATATCGCTTATGAGTATCACCAATCAATCTTGTGATACTCATAAACCAACAAACATATTGAATGTTGATATCTTCATTCACATGAAGAATTTTCATGGCTGAAGATTTTACTTTGAAAGGGAAATCGACGAACTTTGAATCTGTTGTAAAATCATCAAAGATGATTACAGGCAAGTTCGTGAACATTCCCTCGGATTCATTTGTATAGCCTATAATAAACGATTTACCTGCTGTTAAGACAGGTGTTTTATACTGAGCCTTATAGTCTGTTGATTGTACTATGTACGCTTGTGGCTGCTCATAATCAACGATTTCTTCAAGGGTGCAAACAGCCCATCCTTCAGGTACATTCTCATAATGCGCGTTATCACAAGGAACAAATGATGGATTGGTGCGCTTCAGAAGTTCTATAGCTGGCTCGTCATTCGGATTTTGAGGTACAAGCTTGCCGTGAATGGCGAGGTCTAAAATCTTTGATTTCGTTTGTTGGATGGATGACTCTAAATCATTTGTTTCTTTTTCCAACTCTTCAATAAATGATAGCCACTGTTTAATTGCAGTTACAATACGCTTTTGTTCGTTATATGGAGGTATAGGCAATGGTATCTCAGCAAATTTTTCAAAATTAATACTGTCAACAGTAGTACCATCTTTATGATATTCTTTTAAGATGTAGTGTTCTCTTGCTTTTATTGTATAATAAACATATTCGTGTATCCCTTTGAGATACAGCGAAATTGTCTTCAAATCCTGATTTACTGTAGCCTTTTCTTCTAAAATGGCAATAGGAAGTGAATGTCGTAGAATTCCACTTCTTGTTACCATCAAAAGTGTTCCTGGCTCATATTGTGTCATAATATCCAAAGCTTCATTAGATATTTTCATCAACGAGTCAGTTATTCGCTCTGATTTCATGTCTTTAGAAGTAATCCAAAGATTAGTCCCATTTGACCAGTATTGTTTATTATCCATAGATGGCGTTTTTCCACCACCATAGTTCGCTATTTCTGAAAGCCTGCACCATTCCCATCCTTCTGGCACCTTAAACGGCATCTCATTCTCATAATGGGGCTTATACCAATAGCTATGCATTAACAATAAACAATCAAATGTAATTCGCCAATTGTAATTGGCGAATTTGCGAGACTTACTTTTAGTGGAATTCCTAAGTAATGTCACCAGTAATGTCGATAGTGATGTCGGTAGTTCAACTAACTGAGAGACAAAGGAAAATAGCAAATATTATAAAAGAGAATCCCTTTGTGTCTGCACAAGAAATGTCGGTAGTTTGTTGGTAGTTAAGAGAACTATAGAGCGCGACCTTGCTGCCATGCAGAAGATTGACGTTTTGATACGCGAGGGCAATACAAGTGCAGGGCATTGGGTGATTGTTGAAAAGAAATGTTGAAAGTCAAACCACATTGGCGAAACACCAATGTGATTGTGAGTAAAAAGGTGCGCTTATATTCCCCAGCCTGTATTCTTCTTTGTTCCGTCCCAGTTCGTAAGCTCACCGTTGGAACCACCCCCACCTATACTAATGCAGCCTCTACCACCAGCGGCAAGGAGTAAATTCGCCATCAAATCTTTGGAAACTTCCATTACATCACAGAGTTGTCTAGTACGTGCTATTGTCAGATCTGTTTTGAAGTTGGATATTCCAGTCCATGACATATGCTCCAATAAGTAGTCGGTAGCCGTATTACGTTGCTCTTCATCTGTCGGGTCAAGATTTCTTTTAAATGCCTCGGCTATGATACCCCATGCAATAGCGTTACCTTGCTTTGGTTGGAAGTCATTGTCTTTGCCATCTGCATAATCCTTAATAGCTGCGACACCATCTTTAATCCATTTATCAATCTGCTTCTTGAAGGCTTCCTTATTCTGTTGAATACTCTCCCAGATTTTCTTGATTTCAGGGATGCTCAACATCTCTCGAACTTTGGTCTCTGCTTCATCTGCACGTTTATGTTCACTATAAGCCAAATTGTCAGAACGAACGGATTTGGTTTCAGCTTTACAAATTCGCTCCTGTAAATCTCTTATTTCTGCATTCTTCTTGTCTCGAAGGCTATTTATGGCATTCTCATCCATTGAGGCTATCCGCTTTCTAAGAACTTCGTTTTCTTCTGTAAGTCGGCCATTCTCCTTTATCAGTTGCTTGTTCTGTTCAATAACAGCCCTTGCTTCCTTCATGGCCTTGCTATAAAGCGACTTTCCTAATTTCAATATGTCTTCTTTCTGGGCATCCTTGGCATTGAGCAGTTCTGTCTGCAAATCAGTGAGAATCACCTTTATCGCTTTCCGTCGCTCTTCTCTCCATTCCTTCTGCCCGAATGTGGGAATGGGCTTTTCAAGCTCAGACTGTATGGCATCAAGTGCTTTTTTTACAAGAGGATTGCTCTTTAAGACTGGTACTATGAATTCTTCTTCCTTAATGTTCAATGCAGCAGCATACTTTTCCATCTGAGAGATACGGCCTTCTAAGTTATCCTTATGCTGCTCCGCACTTTGTATTTCAACCTCAATCTTGTCTTTCAGTTCTTGTAAAGAATCCTTTTCCTTCTTTATGCTCTGCACCTCACTCGCCATCTTTTCCTTCTGTCCTTCCAGACGTTCATTTTCCATCTTGGTCCTGACGATGGCATCCTTTGCCTGACGTTCTGCTTCCAGAACAGATTTGTTCTTATGGATGCGCTCACGCTTTTCCTCTTCTGGTAGCATGGATATGTCATCACCACGCTCCAGACCATACTTGTGTCCTACCTCATTGAAATAGTCAGTATGCATCTGGTAGTAGGTACGACCGACGGCATATTTATCCTCACCCCATACACGCGCATACGACACGCATTCCTTTTCCCTTCGTTCGACTTCTGTCTTTATGAAGTCGTTGCGGATTTCTTCTGGCAGTTTCTTCCATTCCTTTTGGGAGAGAACCTTTGACTTATCATCCTTATGCACATACTTAACAGAAGAACGACCTCTGTTTTTTGTCTTAGCTACAGGTATGGTCTGGATATGGATGTGCGGTGTAGTCTCGTCAAGATGAACATCAAAACCGATTATGTTTTCTGCTCCCCAACGACGGCAAGCCCATTGGTAGGTATCTAATGCCCAGTCTCTGATACCTTGTTTCAACACGATAAGAGCGTTGCTTTTTTGCAGGGTGAAGTCCACATCTTGGTTACCGAAAGCTAGACGTGTTAATACATCATGGTCGCCACTTACGATGATTCCGACGGTACAGTTCGGACTATTGTCAGAGATTCCTGACGGATTATTTTTGTCCTTGTAGGTCTTGAAACCAAGTTCATCAAGGCGCTTTTGTAAGCGTTCGTGAAGTGGCATGGGATTGGAACCAAGAGACATAATCTGTCCTTTTCCATTAATCTCAAAGTTGAGATGCCTGCGTGTGAAGTCATAGTGGTTGTTTGTGTCCTGGTTCTTCAGACGATATGCTTTCTCGTCCCATCCGCGACGTTCTGGCTCGTTACCTTCCGCAGCGGAAAAAGACTTAGCTGGTGCACCGACATGGATAGCGGCACGGGGGATGTTATTTCTTGCTTTACTCATTTTATTCTATTGTTTTAAAGTTAATGGATAAGTGTTTATCGGGTCTCGGGTGAAACCTGAGTGGAGGGTTGAGGGAGAGAGTCACTCCCTCACAGAGACGTTTTCGTTTATGGCTATTGTCATATCTCAGAATATGTTTAGACAAAGCGATTCACCCTCGGAGAGCATAATGGGACTTTTTAAGAGAGCGTGCGAATCTAAAAGTCCATATTATGTTATGGGATTTTTTGGAAATCCCTATAGATGCACCCTTCTGTTTAAGCATCTGCGAGTCCAGTTAGTTCTTCACAGTTTCCTTTTCCATATTCAACATATCGATGAAGTTTGCTACAATAGGTGCCGTTTATTCCCTCATGCGAGTGATGGCACTTATGGCATTCTGGGTTTCTGCCATGCCATCGTTTTTTCTGCTCCAACATGATAGTCTTCATAGCTTCGTCATCTTTGCTTTGTGCAGAAGACCCTGCTTTCAACTCAGATTCAGACTTCGTCTTCATTATTTTCTCGTCAATAGAAGAAACACTTACTACTTCCAGACCGAGTGCCTTGACAAGCAATTCGACATTGGGGTTAGCTTCTTCCATTCTCATCAAAGCAGCTTCTGCTTCGGTTGGCCGCAGAGGCTGCTGACAGAGAACCATCTGGGCAATGGTTTGGCAATCACCTTGTGATTTCTCCATTACATCAGAGATATGAAAATGGAGATTGGAGACCGTTTGTAGGGATTCTTGCCATTTGCTATAGTCGCCCTTATCTGGGAACACAACCACAGATTTTCCATCAAGTGGAAGCAAATCGATGGAAGTCGCTTTTTCTTTTCCTGTAGCAAGCCAAATGTATGGAGTGGGAAAGCAACTCATTATTGCAGCAGTCATTTCATCCTTCACCAAAGCAATAGTCTGGCCATGGAAGGTGTCGAGCAGATACTCACCGAACAAGCAAGTCGGTCGCCCATCCTGATAGTACCAGCTTTCATCATAGACATTTCCTGTTTCACTATCCATTGTGATGATATGACCGTTAGTAATCTTATTCTCCGCACTGACATGCCAGAATATCGGTTCGCTTTGCTCGGTTCTGCCGATGGGATATCGCTTCATCATAGCCACCAGTTTGCTTTGATCAAACCAGACGAAACGACATAGATACTCGAAGAATCTGTTATTGAAACTTGCAATCTCTACCATTGTCTTTCCTCTTTCCAATTGATACCATACTGCGAACAGATATGAAAGAAAGTCCCGATGTTTATGCGATTGACATTGCGAAGAAAGTTATCGAACTTCTTATCAGTTTCCGAGACTTTATACTTCCCATTCTGCGAACTGACCATATGAAACAAGCTACGCCCACGTTCACCTAGTGATGCCAAAGCTGCACCTACATGAAACCAGTCATCATATGTGGCGGTGATGTCAATACCGCGACTGGTAATCTCACGGCAGCATCTTTCAACGGATTCCATATCACTACCACCGCTATAATGGAGATTATATGTCGGTTTTGGCTCTTCCCATATCTTAGTATATGGGGTAGCATCTTCATTCACATATGGGTCTGGATCGTAGGAGATAGTACGCATCCTGCATACATCTTTACATGATTTGTCAATGACCAGTCCACAGCTTGCGAAATCATTACGCAAAGCCTCGAACTGAGCACGATGCTTTTCAGGATAGGCAATGCGGAAGATGGCAAACCATCCTTCGCCACGAACGCTATGAGCTGCATATAGAACCTGAGGAATGTTACGCCATTCATATATCATGTCATCAAACCACGATACACCCATATTGTCTTTCTTATCGATGTCGATACAAAGAAGATTTGAGTGAGCCACGAGGTTTACCGCCTTACGTGTAGGAGCAAAAATGCCTGAGATTGTTGCTAAAGGCAACTGCTTCTTCAGACTCTTTTGCACATTTTCATCTGTAATTGAACGGATTGCCTCTATCTGTTCCTTGTATCTATCACAGAATAGGAAGTCACGCAGGGATATTTCCTTGCCGACATTATCTTCCACATTACTGTAATAGCTAATCTTCGTATCAAATAAACTATTCATCATTGTATGATTTAAAGGTATTCTTGTTGTAGTTGTATATAAGCCTAAATCACTATCCAACAAAGCCTTGGCATAACAACATAGGTACAACCTTGTGGATGTAGTCTTATGATGGGGAAAAGGTTCTTTGGTTGTAAGGGGGTTGTTTGCATATTCCATTAAGTCATAGGCTTTTCCTTGATTGTACAACTACAACCATTATTGATTTTTTAGCGTTTTGTTGATATACTGCTGAGAAACACCGAGAGCTTCGGCAAGGGAGTTTTGTGACTTGATTTTAAATTGCCGATTAATAACCCGAATAAGGTCGCCATTAGTCATCGGTCGAGAGATACCAATGGAATCCCTCAGTAACGGATAGATACGTTCAACATGAATCCGAGTAAAGTATTCGGCAATGCGGATGGCATATTCCATTCCCTCACCCGTGATAACAGGCTCATCCCAATGGTCAGACAGCAAGTGTGCCATGATAGCCAGGCGCAGAACGTGAATATTCATCTTCTGCCTCATACCACCTATGTAATCATCCTCTTCCGTATCAGCCTTCATGTCGTTGGCATCGGCATAATCTGTATAGAGCCTTTCAGCCTCATGAGATAGCATAAGTGTCAAAGGCTCCATTCCGAACAGTCTGCCGATTATGCAGCTCCAACTCTCACGCATTTCCTGCGTCATACGCTTACGATCATATCTCTTGATAAACCCTGCCTTGTCAGGATAGACAAAAAGGAAGCGCTGGGGAAAACCAGAATCCATGAGAGCATCTGTTCCAAAGGACTTTCCAAGTGGCCCAGGTTGAATTCCGCCTATAGCACTCATGGCAGGATCATCAACCAGTTTGGTATCTTCCGACTTTCGGTTGATAGTGAAACTGACATTCGACCAAACAGATAGTATCTGGGACAGTTCAGCACCAGAGCCATTTCCTCCTTTAGAATATCGGCCAAACGAATCAATGAAAGATTTCAGCTCATCGGCAACAATGATAATCATATCGCCTTGTGCAAGTAATGAGTTACGGGACTCTGGAGTGCTGTCGCCAGCTACTCGCTGGTGGAATATCGGCTGCTCACCACTGTAGTTCTTATCCTCTCGCTTGTTTTGTTCATAAGCTGCCTTCGATTCGATATATCTGGTAAAATCGGTTTTGTCGTGATCTCGGAGAGGATTGGTAACTTCCTTCAGCGGACCCGTTTTATTACAGCTTGGCTTACCTACAAGACAAATGAAGTCACACGGATAGTTTGTGTAAGGGTTGGTATTTAGCTTCACCTTCTTCCCAGCAGCAATACCGGCTGTAATGAGGCAGGTAGCTACCACAAAATCCTGCGGGCATCCATATGACTCCGTTACGGTTCGGATATAGTCCTGAACGGATGGTGACAACCAATCAATAGGCAACATCGGCTCTGTGAAAGTTGATGCTTTCAAGTGCGAAATTCCTTTGGGCTCACCATAAGAAGTCGAAAATGACTCTGGAAGTACAAGAGCAGGGCGTTGCAAATCTGGAAGAGTGAGCGGAACATTGACGCCATGCTCCACCTTATCCACCTCGGCATTGATAACGGAAAGGAAGTCAGACTCTCCGCTTCCGTCAAAAGGCATAATGCGTTCATCCATAATATTCCTCCTTAAATTATGCCTTTACCAGCACTTTCCATTTCAGACGAGAATATGTCCATAACCTCTTTTTTAGAATAGAGGTTGCGACGTCCCATCTTATGTTTCTTGATAACACCCTCGTTCTCCTTACGCCAGAGAGTCGTGTAAGTGATGTGCAGCATGTCACACACCTCTTCACGTGTTAACCACTCGCCTTCTTCAACGGAAGGCTTTTCATTCAGGCCGCGCTTTGTGCAGACCTCTTCTACAATTTCAGTGACAACCTGTCTGAGGTCATCCATCTGAAGCATTACAAAATTTCCTTGCATTCAATAATATTTGTTGATTTCATGCCGCAAAATTAGTGAAATGCCATAGGATGTTTCATCGGTCAAAAATTGCACGATTTCTGCCGATGAAAAATTTACAGATAGAGAGGTTATTTTAACACAAAAACTTAAAAGCAACAAAAAAAGGATGCCTGAGTGAGCATCCTTGAAAATTTAAGCAATATTTGGATTAATGGCCGAAAGTAGGCGATGTTTGATATAAGCTGTGTACTTTCGTCCTCGTTTCACTTGCTTATCCGATATATTGATATTGTATTCAAAATCCTCAGAAATGATAGCGCTATAAATGGCTTCTACCAAATCATAGCCCTGTTTAATGGGATAGTCGGAGAATTTCTCGCGCATAGCAGCATGGAAGGTGCGATAGCTATAATCATTATTCGTTAAACCACCCTTAACCAAAGCAGCGAATATATATGCCAGGATCGTGTCCGTATCATCAACCTTCTTCCATTCAGACAGTTCCTTTTCAATGGCGGTAGTAAGAATAGGCACATACTCACTGGGTAGCATTTCTTCCAGAAGAACAAAAGTGCTCTTCCTGCCTCTTCGTCCTTGCACTTCAAGCAACGTGGCCTCAATAACCTGTTTGGTCTCTCCTTTCTCCAGTTTCTGCGTCACTTCCTTCCATTGAGCCTTTGAATAACGAGCCTTGTCTATGCTTGCACCAATAATGACTTCAACACAACGTCTTCCGATCTGCTTTTCCCAATAAGTACTCTTAGGCTTTAGAAAAGTTTGGGAAATGAGGTCGGCAGCATGAAGAAAACCATTATCAAAGATAATCCAATAGTAAAGACTGAAAAGATACGGATTCTTGTGAAGCAACCGTTCACGGACTGCATCGTTGTTAAGGGAAGAGTCAAGCATTTCCGCCAAACGTCCCTTCAATGGATTGTCATCGGTTCCCATCAAGCTTTGCTCATAATGCTTGTTGCCAGGGAACAGACTTGCTACGACATTCATCATTCCACCTACCCCATTGAGGGAAAGCATCTCAATGAGGAAGAAGAAATTGTTCTGGATGAAAGTCATATCCCCATCATATGCCTTCTGAAAAAGGGCTATGAAATCTGCATATTCCTGCGGATGATCATAATGCCAACGACGGATGGCCAAGAGATTCAGTTCTGTACTCGTTAGCTCAACGGATTCTTTATGCTTATTCTGCACATAGAACTGTTTAAAATCTTGGACGGTATCAATGATTTCCTTTACGTCTGGTTTCTTAGCCTTTTCTTCGATTGCTTGCACCAATTGGTATGCCCCATCATCAAATTGAAGATAGCAGCACAGACAGAATGCTGATACGTCACCAGACTCGACAGCCTTTGCATACAACTTATCTACATCAAAACCATCTTCAGACAATATTGCTTCAAGATTGGTGATGACCGATTGCAGCGATTCTGCATTGCCATCACCAAGGTCTAAGATATTTTGATGGTATGGTTTCAGCAATTGTTCTTCCAAGTCTTGCTTGAACTTAGAATACACTTCTTTATTTGCTTCCTTCCAATCTAATAGTGCTTTCTCGTCCATAGAGACAAACCTTTCGAAATGTTAAATCTGGTATAAAATCACGCTTATTCCGCTAAGATCGTATATTTTTACACCTTTTAGCGGAATAAACAGCAATTTGTGAGTGAAATGACATATATGTTACCTTTCAAACCCTTCTGTTAAAAATCTCCTGAGATGAAGATGGGTGATGCCGTTATCATCAGACTTTGTAACCAATGGTGTCATAGAGATGACATATTTAGGATAATTGTCCTTGATGGCACGGAGATTACCAAACTCACGCTCGTATGTATTATTGTCAGCTATTATATAGGAAGCCTGCACATATATCCTTTCGCCTTTTGGTTTTGTACAAACAAAATCTATCTCACCAGCCTGAAGTTGTCCGACCATCACGTCATAGCCCAGACGGATAAGATGGTTGTAAATGATATTCTCTATCACCTTTTCAATATCTCTCTCACGTGAACCACCTACAAGGGAATTGCGAATGCCGTTATCTTCAAAATAGAATTTATCGTTGCTCTCAAATATCTTTCGTCCGTGAATGTCATATCGGTTCACTTTATGAATCATGTATGACTCGCACAAATATTTAGCGTAATTGATAATAGCAGTAGAGGTGATATTCTCCCCTTGCGACCGCATATACTTCGCTATGCTGTTGGCAGAAATGATTTTCCCTGCATTGTCAGCAAGGAAATGAACAAAATTTTCCAGAAAAGCAACATTGCGGATATTATTCCGCTTGATAACATCCTTTAGTAAGACGGTGTTATAGACATCCGCCTGATACTCACGTGCATCCTGTTCGTCAAGTCCTATCTTTTTCAAACCAGGCAATCCACCAAATTGAATATACTTCGCCAATGTATCATCACTGTCGGTCAACTCATGAAACTCCATGAATTCCTCATAACTTAGTGCCTGAACAAAGATTTCCTTATAGCGGCCGCCTATTTTGTTAGCCAAGTCACTACTGAGCATATTGGAGTTTGAGCCTGTTACAATGAGTTCAATATCAGGTTCTTCATAATAACTGCGAATACTATTCTCAAAACCTTCTATATCCTGAACTTCATCTATCAAGATATAGTTGGTCTTTGTCTTGTCTCGTCGTTCATCAATATAGGCATTCAAGTCTCGGTCAGTCTGAATGTCGGCAAACTCATGTTTCTCCTTGTCAATGAAGATGATATTTGCATGAGCATCTTCTGCCACTTTATCCCTAAAGAGGCGTAGGGTATAACTCTTTCCCACACGTCGTTGACCGACTATAATAATGATGGTGTCCTTACCAAGATACTTCGCTATCTTGTCAAGATAACTTTGTCTTACAATTGCTTTCATATCTTCTATAAATGAAATTTGCTGCAAAGATAGCAATTTTATCTTTTATAAAAGACAAAATTCGATTATTTTTGCATTTTATCTTGTATAATTCACGTTTTTAGGCTCCAATATTCTCAATTTTCGTGCCGGTATAAGGGATTTTATATACCCGCACCTTTTCGTTTAAGGATTATTATCTGGCATAATCTCAGCTTTTTTGCTAGATTATGCCAGATAATAACCTATTTAGAAGCCTCTGCTATTAATGCCTCACGTTCTTCCGCACTCATCCCTTTCAGTAATTCAAGCAATGCAGCCTTACTATCTATGGATTTGGGGTCTTTAAGCAAGTAAGCATTATACTCCAACATCTTGGCTAACGGATAAGTTCCAATATATTTTGAGGTTATGTCACCACTGGTGCTATGTCCCATACTGTCGCTTATATACTCGCGAGGTACACATCCTGAATTGTTTAGATTTGTCGCAAAACTATGACGTGCCCATGTTGACGTAGGCAACTGTTCCATTTTTAGCAACTTAGCCACCTTTGCCATATACTCACGAATATATCTATTATAGCGTTGTATCACCCATATTTCCTTCTCGGGAGAAATAAACTGCTTCATAATAGGGAAAACACGCTGACCTTGTTTTGGTTCGTTGGCATACCTATCAAGAATCTTCTTTATTTCTGGTGTGATGGGGAAAATAACCTCGCTTGCATCCTTGTTGCGTTCCTTGGTCTTATGACGAAGAAATCTTAATTGTTTCCCATGTGTGGCAAAATACCAGCCGTCATATTCTAAACGTAATGTATCTGCCAAGTTCTGACCATCGCCAAGGTACATGAAAAGGAATAGTCCAAGGTAACGGAACAGGGCATTTTTCTCTCTGGGAGTATAAAGTTCATTACCATTTTCATCCTTTGCCTCGCCCTTCTCCCAAAACTCATATAACTGACGCATGGTTGACACATCAAGGAAATCAGTCTTGCGGCTTTCCATTTTATTATAGCCAGAATCCTTAAACATCTCCTTTGTGTTTCCCTTTATCAGCTTCCTGTCAATGCAGACATTAACAATAGCCCGAAATGTACGAAGAGAAATTCCGATAGTGGTTACACACAAACCTTTCTTCTCCATCACTTTTACCCATTTCTGAATGAATTTCTGGTCAATGTCACAGAATGCAACTTCCTTGCCCATGTTACTAATAAAGCGATTTCGTACATCCACATTACAACGAGCAGTTCCAGCCTTGCCTTCATCACGCTTAGCCTGAATGATTTCATCCCATATTTGGTATATACTAGTGTTTTCAACCCTCTTTCCCTGATAGCAGTCTTGAAGCTTTTTGATAGAAAAGACACCCTCTTCAATGAGTTGATTTGTCATATCCTTGATTTTCTCCATCAATGCTTTCAGCTCATTCCTTTCCGCCAATTGGACTCTACGCCCTGTTTTCTCATATTCACATAGCTGAATCCACTCTTCCATTGTATATTTCTCACCAAGCCTTAGAAAAGACTTCTTCCCTTCATGAGCAATTCTTACAACAACTGGCAGAGGCTGATTATAGTCACCAGCCTTACGAATATCAAGCGTCAACGAGCCATACACACTTCCGTTGGAAGATGTAAACTTTGCAAGACACTTCTCTCCTCGACTACTTTTAGATATGCCGTTAGAAGCCAAACTGAGACTTTTTGCAGCCTTATTTTTCTCTGATTTCATAACTTTTTTCTTTAAAATCCTCATTTTACGGGACTACAGACTATAGTCCGTAGGCTTTTTGGGTGACCTTCAGGTGACCTTCAAGTGACCTTTTTGCCTGAAAACTGCTGCAAATTTACGAAATCTTCTGCAATCTACAAAATATATAACAACTTTATTTTCTGATATTTAGCATTATTTATAATTTCATGAAATTACCACCAAAAGGACTCATAATCTGGAGGTCCCTGGTTCAAGCCCAGGCTGGTCCACGCTAAAAATCAAGCACTTACGAGTTTCTCGCAAGTGCTTTTTTTATGTCTGCGTAAACAATGCGTAAACAAACGGCTTTAGTTGACGATTTTGCGTCATGGATAGTCATTGAGTTTCATTGGCAAGATAATGCCTTTTTTGTATCAATTTGCCATACAATAACCAAAAACAATGTTAAAAACACACAAAATCGTACTCATTTTACAATTATCATGCTATTTTTGCTTGTTGTAATAATATTTATTTGTATTTTTGTAGCAAAATTACGATAATAGATAAAATATTGCAATATGATACGAGATTTTTGGGTAAAGAACTACCTTTCCATTCGCGACAAGCAGGAATTAAGCTTTGTGGCCAAAGGACCATCTTCGGAACTTGTCACCGAAGTTGCTGATGGTGTGTTCTTGTACAAGTTAGGCATCTTATATGGTTCAAACGCTTCTGGCAAGTCGAATATGCTGATTGCCATGAACGAGGTGTTCCGTCTGTTAGTCATGCCAAAATCGGATGCTACAGTCGAAATTGGAGGTTGCATACCATTTGTGCTCACCAAAGATGAGCCAACAGAAATGCACGTATCATTCTATGCCGATGGCACCCGATATGATTACGATGTCAAGTTCAACGGCAAGCACATCCTGAGTGAAGCCTTGTACTATTACCCAAACAAATCTAAGTCTCTGTTCTATGAGCGAAGTTTTGTGGGCGAGAATGTACAGGCCGACATCAAATTTGGTGCGAGCCTCAAACTGCAAGTCAAGACGCAGGAGAGCATCCGCGAAAACACCTTGAACAACCACAGTGTGCTGTCCGTTTGTCGAAAGGCAGCCTTGAAAGAAGATATAGCTCCATTCAACACGCTTCACGCTTGGATTATGTCCAATTATCACGATGTAGATGGTGATGTAGAAAAGGGACTTGTTGAAATCTTGAAGGATGCTTACAGCAATCCTAAGAAGCGTAAGTTCTATAACACGATGCTCCAGAAGGCCGACTTGAACATTCTGGAATATCGTCCTGTTGTTGAAGACCGCATTGTGCCCAATGATTTCCGCGAGCGCATCCAGAAAGAAAATATTCCTGAGGAGATGAAAGACGTACTGTTGAAGCCAACGTCTGATTCCATCACCTTCTTGAATCATTCCGACGATGGCGACTTTGATATTCCCCTCAGATGGCAGTCAAAGGGTACTCAGAAGTATATCCGTATATTAGATGCCTTGTACGACCTGATAACAAGTCCTCACGTGTACTATCTTGATGAACTGGGCGAGGATCTGCACAATGACCTACTGTACTACTATCTCAACGTTTTCATCTTCAACTCCGATAAGTCGCAGCTGATTATCACAAGTCAGGAAACTACCCTCTTGTCGCAAGATATGATTAACGAAAACAGAGGTGTGGTGTGGTTTGTCGAGAAAAACAAGGAGACTGCTTCGTCCGAGTATGCTCGTGGCGACTCCTTCGGTTTGCACAAGAACCTCTCGCTATACAATTCATATCGTATAGGCAGATTGGGAGCAAAGCCGGAACTGGGTAGTATCTTTATAAATCTGGAGGACTGATATGGGAAAACTACGACAGACAGCACTCATCCTGGGTGAAGGGCCAACGGAATTTTTCTATTTCAAGTCCCTTTGCGACGTGTTCAAGCGTCTGACAATCAAGCCAGACTATCCGAAGCACACTAATATCAAGGAACTGGAAGCCAAGATTGCAGAGGGCGTGGCAATGGGTTACAGCCATATCTTCTGCATCATCGACATGGATACGAAGGACAAGGAGCCGGAGCGTTCACAATACCAGAAGCTAAAGGCAAAGTATGCCAAGCCCATCGACAAACCAAAGAAAGGCATCTACTGCGAGGTAGAGTTCTTCGAGACTCACCGCTGCACAGAACTATTCTTTCTCTATTATTTCCGATACACCTCTCGTCCATACGAAACACAAGAACCATTGCTCAAAGACCTCAACCAATGTGTGGAGTATCGGAAGACGATAGAGTTTTTCATCAAAACCAAAGGACTTCACGGTTATTTTGAACGGCATGGCGGTAGTCTTGAAAAAGCTATCGCCAATGCTAAACGTTCAATGGATGAGAAGCTGAAGGATTGCAGGGACTATACTTACTCTGAGTTAGGTAGGCTAATGGAAGAGCTAAAGGGTTTGAAAGTATAGTTATTTACGAGTCCAACGACACAACGAAGGTGGTAGAGGAATTCCTTGCTAACTATCAATTTGCGATTAATCAGTAATGATCTTCATCTGATGATCTCGAGGATTGAGGACATTAGACAGAACTAAAATAAAGATATAACATATGATTATAATAACAACGATAATAGTCACTTTGATCTTATACGTGGTGATACGCATTGTACCCTTTGTCGTAGTGGTGAAAGAGATTCGGAGGGTAAATTATAAGGATTGGGTACATATTATTATCACATTCTTCAAAAAACGTGCTGAACGTAATTTGTTCCTTACATTTATGGCTACAGAGGCTAGCTTTGCTGGAGTATTACCTCAGATTCTGAAAGCTCAAGCAACTATTGCATACAATGACACGAAGGTAAGTTTATGGATAGACTTATGCCAAAACTCAGAATGGGTAAGTTTGTGCATAGCTATTGTTATTGCTATTGGTTACTATCTCTACCTATGGATTTCTCACAAAAATAACCATGAGGATTGGAGAAAGGTTGCTGAGGCTTGTCTGTTAATCGACGAAGAGTATAATTTCGTCCCTTCTCGGCAATGGTTTGAAGAACAGAATGCTAAACAAATAAAGAATTTGGATAAAAGATACTCAGAAGAAAGGAACTTTCCTTTTGAGGATATGGATTTTGCATTGGCTTCATTGGAACAAAAAGACAACTTCTGGCCTTTGTTGAAAGATGATATTTATAAATTTAAAGAATCATTACAGTCTTTTGTTAGAGACTTCTACAAAGAAAGTGCCAATTCTGACATAATACAGAATAGTAAAGCTGTTATAGACGAAATTTCGTCTATAGATGGTTCTGTAGCGGCTTACAAGCATTTATTAGAGTCTGTCATAAATTTCATGACAAATTTTGATAATTTTTATTTTGATTCAGAAAACTACAAAAGACATGATATTCAAAGTTTCAAATATTCAATTCACGAGAAAGCGGATCATTTAGAAACTATATTGTCAAATGAATGGATTGCATTCAAAGAGCATCATACTATCATTATCACGGGTGAAGCAGGTACTGGCAAGTCTCATTTGATAGGGGATATTGTAACTCATCGTAAGCGAAATAAAAAGCCATCGATACTTCTTCTTGGCCAACATTTCACAAATGCATCGGATCCACTATCGCAAATAAAAGAATTGTTAGATGTAAAATGTAAGAAGGAAAGACTTCTATCTCAACTTAATAATTATGGAGTTCGCGTAAACGAGCCTGTGGTTATATTCATCGACGCATTGAATGAGAATGCTGGTGAAGAGTTGTGGAAAAATTTTCTAACAGACCTTATCAATGAGGTTGAAGCATTCGATTATCTGAGACTCGTTGTTAGTTTTAGAATTTCACAGCGAAAAAATTGGTTCTACGACCTATCACATAATTCAGACTATGCAGTTTATCATCATAAAGGGTTCGAAGGTCATGAACGTGAAGCATGCGAATATATGTTTTCTTCTTTTGGAATAGGTCAACCTGCTTGGCCTGTTTATGGAAAAGAATTTTCTAATCCTCTATTTTTGATAAAGTATTGTCGAAATCATGAAAGAAAACATCGACCGATGTTTTTTACAGATTTTTGGGAAACAATTCAAGAGTATTGTGAAGATACGAATCATGAGTTGGCTCAAAAGTTTGGTTACAACGATTCTCAAAATCTCGTCATTAAAGCTTTGAGCTCCATAGCCGAGTTAATGGTTCTTGCTCAAGGTAGGTGGAATATCGATTTTCAATCAGTAATGAGCCGTTTGTCACAAGATGCTCAATACACAAAAAGTCCAAACGAATTTATGGATCTTTTGATTGATGAGGGGCTGCTTCGAACAGAGACGTATAATGGGAATACATATGTAAATTATAGTTTTGAACGTATAGGAGACTATTTTATCGCAGAATACCTCATAAATAATCGTCAATCGAAGGATTGGCTTAATTATCAATGGGGGGATTTGACTGAAGCATTGTCTGTTCTAGTTCCACTACTTAAAAACAAAGAATTATTTGAAGTTGTAGAAGCAGAACAAAAAGAAGAAGCTTTTAGAGGATTTATAGATAGTGCTACATGGCGTGATGATTTTACAGAAAAAGGCAAAGAATGTATTGCAAGGCTAAAAGAACTAAAAAAATATGATATTTTGTTCGATATTATATTGTCTCGTCCATACAGGATGGATAAAAGTTCTAATGGACTTGCACTGTATGACCTTCTCTGGAACCTATCTATGGCAGAAAGAGATGCTATTTGGACGATTAACATATCGAATTACTGGCCACCTATAGGAGAAAAACTGTATAATTTGGCAAAATGGGGTTGTGAGGCATCATCCGAGTCTATCAAGTCTATCAGTAATGATGCTGCTAACGCTTGTGTTGAAACTCTAATTTGGAGTCTTACGACTACATGGAGAGAACTAAGAGATCTTTCAACTCATGCCATTGTCAATATCCTTACGTGGCATTCCGATTTAATAATTACTTTGTTGGTTAAGTTTTACAATGTCAATGATCCATATATACAAGAGCGGTTGTGGTGTGCAGTATATGGAGCATTGCTACTAAAGCAAGACAATGAAGTTTCACAACGTGTCGCACAGTGGACTTATGATAATGTTTTCTGTATAAAATGTGTTCCAGAACACGTTCTTGTTAGGGATTATGCTCGTAATGTCGTTGAATACGGAATACAAATGGGACTGGTATGTAAAATAGATGAGTCTTTACTAAATATCCCATTTACAGATGGTTCTTTGCCAGATGATATTCCTTCGAATGAGGAGATTACTTCAAGATATGAGCGAGATTGGGAAACTATTCCTGAAAACGAGCGAGATGTCTATTGGGCGCAGCATGATATATTGGCATCCATGGCACCAGAATATGGTGTTAGAGCCTATGGGGATTTTGGTCGTTATGTCTTTCAGGCCAATCTAAATGACTTTGGTGAAGATGTTGAAATGCTATCCAATTGGGCGATACACATGATATTTGAAGAGTTTGGTTATGACCCAAATATATTCGTGCATTTTGACCGAAACAACAATAGCAGAGATCGCTCTCATAGCAAGGTGGAACGTATAGGTAAAAAGTACCAGTGGATAGCTATGTATCGCATAATGGCTCGAATGACGGATAGATATCCAGATAAAGACTGGAGTGAGGAATGGCATGATCCTATTAAAAGTGCCAGAAACGTTGATCCAACTATTTACCCTGGACGAAAATCTTTGAATCATCAAAGCAAATTCAGTTTGCCGACTTTTGACATCTCAATGCCAAAGGACAATAAAAAATGGCTGAAGTCCTGGAAATATATGCCAAAGATAAAAGACTATATTCTTGTAACTGATGAAAAAGGCATAGAATGGGTGAATCTTTTTTCTTACAATAAGATCATTTATGAACCAGATGGTGACGATACTCTTGTTAGAGATTTGTGGACTTTTATTCAAGCGTACATTGTTGACAGAACTAATCTAAAAACAGTATGCAATGAGTTGTATGAGATCGGTATCCAAGGACGTTCTTTCCATGAGAATAATGAAATTTACAACGTGTTTACGCGTGAATATTATTGGTCTCATGTGTACAAAGAGACTGTATGCGATAAATATTATAAAAAGATTCCGTTTTCTGTAGGGCATAAGGAATATGATAATATTATTGTAGAACCTGCATACTTGCAATATACGTTATCAACGGACGATGATGTTTCGGGTGGGGACGGTGCCAGCATGCTTATGCCAAATGAATGGCTGTACAATGGACTGCATTTGATTTTTAGCTATGAAGATGGAGTATGGTTAGATCATAAAGGGGAAATAGCAGTTTTGGATAACTACATGTTTTCTGGAGGACATAGTGCATTGTTGGTTCGCAAAGACATCCTACTGAATTATCTTAATGCAACAGGTAAGGTGATGTTCTGGCCAATTCTCACAGAAAGAATGATTAGAACCAAAAGAATGGGATATGCCAACCATCAGCAAAATGGCGGATGGGCTTATATGGATGAACAAGGGACAATTCATCAGAAGTTCAGATGCTACGAGCCTTCTAACTTTCAAAAGAAATGTGAGAGTTATAAAACCATATTAAAAAAGAAGTCAGACAAATATTTATTATGGCTTCACAAACATCATCTTATTAGGCTTTCTCAGAAGACAATTATTAAGTTGTACTATGGAGATGATTATCTGATGTAAAGACTTAACAAGAAAACATAGTGCATATTACCTTTGGACCTTTTGCAATATACTCTGACTCATATTTGCATTCTTAAATAGTCGTATGGAAATATAATCATCGAACTCGGGCGGAAACTGATGAAAAAAAGCAGTTTCCGCCCGAATTTATTAGTACAAAATTAAGAAAACTACTTCGTCACAATATCATACAATGACTTGTAGTCCTTGGCAACATCGTAAATGTAGCCGTTGTCGCTGATGGCTTTGAAGTGGCGACGGGCACATTCGATTTTGCTTTCCTCCGAGCCACGGAGTTGAGAACCTTGGAGGTCATTGCCTTTGGACTCTGCCACGAAATAGACGTGCTTGACACTTCCTTCCTTGAAGGCTACTGCCCAGTCGGGATTGTACTTGCCCATTGGTGTGTTGATATAGAAGCCGTTTGGCAGCTTGGTATATACAACTACGTCATCTTCGTGCTCCAGCGATTCTGCAAAGTTCTTCTCTGTACCCATGCTGTCAAGCACAACGAGGTCGTAGAGTGACTTGGTGGACTCGATGGCGTTGATGCCCAACTTACCACGAAGCATGTTCTCGGTGAAGATATCCGTCGAGAACTTGTCATTCAATTTCTCATACTTGATGCATTGGATAACGGCGAGTGCCTTGCAGTCATTGATGATCAACCCTGTCTTGATGATAAACTCTTCCGGATTCAACTTGAACAGATGGAAGGTTGTAGGCTTAATACCCTTCAATATCTCTACTATCGTCTTACGAGTCAAGCCTGTAGCTGTCACCAGTTTGCCGATAAGGTCGTATGTTACTCCCTTGCCAATAGCTTCTGTAACATGAATGGTACGACTGTTTCCCTGAG